>JAABUV010001701.1_pt1 | contig 31405 bp, 33 predicted proteins | sample 5559971 | NCBI WGS metagenome assembly JAABUV01 (sample SAMN10711881, study PRJNA513362) | rock metagenome | isolation source: Antarctica rocks | place: Antarctica: Victoria Land, Knobhead nord | collected 2015-12-19
CCAAGAAGAGCGGCGGGGGGTTCAGCACGCCTGATCCCGCTCCTGCTCAGGGCAGGAACGGCCTCGCCGTCACGGTTTTGCCGTCGCTGATGAAGGTGACCGCCCCGTGATGGTCAGTGCGGTAGGTCTGGACGTTGTGGGCGGCGAGGCGGGCGAGGGTGGCGGGGGCGGGGTGGCCGAAGCGGTTGTGGCGGCCGCAGGAGATCACGGACAGGCGGGGCTGGAGGCGGTCCAGCCAGTCGTCGCCGGTGGCGTTCTTCGCGCCGTGGTGGCCGGCTTTGAGGACATCACAGGAAAGGTCCCCGCCCGTGTGGGCGTCCAGCATGACGGCCTCGGCCTGAGTCTCGGCGTCGCCGGTCAGCACGAAGCGGGTGCGGCCATAGGTGAGCAGGAAGGCGGCGGAATAGTTGTTGATCGTGGCGTCGTCGGCATTGATTCCGTAGGCGGCCTGCGCGCCGAAGGGCGAGTCGGGGGGCGGGTTCAGGACGCGCAGCAGTACGCCGTCGCCCATGTCCAGCATCATGCCGCGCACGGCCCGCGCGTAGGGGATACGCTTTTGGCGGACCAGGGCCAAAAACTGGGCGTAGGCGGGCGACGGGTACGGCAGGCGCGTCCCGTCCAGCAGCGTCCCGATCTCGACACCGCGCAACACGGCGGCCAGGCCGCCGACGTGGTCGCCGTGCGGGTGGGTCAGGACCAGCACGTCCAGGCGGCTCAGGCCGAGGAAGCGCAGGAACGGGACAACGACGCGCGTTCCCACGTCGGTGGCGTCGGCGGATGTCTCGTCGCTCGACCCGCCGCCGTCGATCAAGAGGGTGCGGCCCGAGGGCGTCTGGATCAGCGTCGAGTCGCCCTGGCCGACGTCGATGGCGGTCACGCGCAATTTGTCACGGTCCGGGTCCGGGCGGCGGGCCAGTCCCCACCAGAGCAGGGGGGCCAGGGGCAGCAGCGGGGCCAGCCGGAGCAGGCGGCGGCGCGTCTCGTCGGGGCTTGTTTCGGGATTTTTCTCTTGCGGCATAGGTCACTCCGTAGACCAGGGCGTAGAACGACAGCAGGATCGGGGCGGGCGGCGTCGGGATGGCGCGGGCGGCCCAGGGCGACGCGGCGAAGGCGCGGACGACGGCGGCGATCTGTGTCGTCCCCCACCCCGCCAGGCCGAGCAGCGGCCCGCCCAGCGCGTGCGCGAGGCAGAACAGGCCGATGCCCACAAACGCCAGCGGGAGCAGCAAAAACAGGGCGGGGACGACGATCAGATTGGCGAGCCAGCCGGACAGCGAGACCTCGTTGTAGTCGGCGGCGACGATGGGGGCCGCGCCGAGTTGCGCCAGCAGGGACAGGCCCGCCATGTCGGCCAGCCACTGCATGGCGCGTCGGAGCCAGGGGCGGGCGATGCGGGCGGCGATGCGGGGCCGCCAGAAGCCGTCCCAGACCGGCATGGCAAGCGCCAGGGTGCCGATGGTCAGGAACGAGAGCTGGAAGCCCGGCTCCAGCAGCGCGGTCGGCTGGAGCATCAAAATCAGCAGGCCCGCCGCGCCCGCCGCCGTCGGCGCGTCCGGCTCGCGCTCGAACAGAACGGCCCCGAAGTACAGCGCGGCCATCACGACCGCCCGCGTCACGGCGGGCCGCCCCCCGCAGGCCAGGGCGTACAAGACCAGGGCGGCGACCAGCAGAGCCGCCTGCCACTTGCGCGGCAGAGTCAGCCGCCGCAAGGCCGTTTCCAGCCAGAACGCCAGGATGCCGACGTGCAGCCCCGCCGAGGCGAGTATGTGGACCGTACCGGTGCGGACGAAATCGGCCAGCAGGGCCGGCGGCAGGTCGGTCCGGTGTCCGATCAGCATTCCCCCCAGCAAGGCCGCCTGCGCGGGCGGCAGGGCGGCTTGCAGGGCATCCAGCACACGCCGCCGGACACGGACGGCCAGGGCCAAGACCGGGCTGACGCGGCGCGCGCCCAGCGACTTCACCGCGCCCTGCCGCTTGACGCGCAGCTCGGCGTAGATCGCCCGCCGCGCAAGATAATCGCGCCAGGAGAACGCGCCGGGGTTTGTCGCCCCTTGGGGCGTCTCCAAGGTCCCGCCCAGGCAGACCCGGTCGCCATAGTCCAGCACCAGGCCGCGCGCCGCGTCCGGCCCCAGCGCCACGGACACGTCGCCGGTCACGGGCGTGGTCTGCCGCCGGACCGTGACCGAGTCGGCAGAAAGATAGAACGTCAGCCGCCCGCCCCGCCGCGCCTCGGGGTCGCTACGGACCGTGCCCGTCAGCGTCAGAGGCGCGGGGTTGTCCGCCCAGTGGGAGACGTCGGACGCGGGGACGCTTTGAAACGCCGTCAGCCGCACCGCCCCCGCCGCAAGCCCCAGCAGCGCCAGCCCGGCGGCAAGCAGCCGGGGGGCGCGGCCCAGGGCGAGCAGGGCCAGCCCCAATGCGGCCAGCCCGAAGGCCAGCGCGGCGGGCAGCCAGCCCTCGGCGCATAGACCGATCCCGGCGGCGAACGCCGCCGTCCAAACAAGCAGCGGCCGGTGCCGCATGGTACACGCCCTCCGTGGCGATGGTCCTTGGCTACTCTTCTAGCCCGTCCAAGTTCACCCGTTCACCCGTGCGCGGGACGAAGTAGCGACAGTCGGCGCACTGCTGGGCACCCCATTCGCCCTTCCAGTCGGGGCCGTAGGGATCACGACTGGTTCGCTCCATCCACCGGGCATGAATCTCGCGGCGGTGCGGCTCGCTCCCACCCAGAGAACGCGCCTCTTCATTCAGTGATGGTGCTCATACCGAGTCCTGGGCGCGGAAGGTCCAGACGACGCCCGCGCGGCACAGCGCGCAGAGGGGGTCTTGGGGCGGGACATCGGGGGCCGGGGGGGCGGCGAGGGAGCCGCAGCGGCGGCAGGGGAGCCACCCCTGCCGCCGCTTCCACTCGGAGGTGCGGGCGGCGCGGAGCATGGTACGGCGAATCCGTTCGCGCAATGCTTCCTCCGTGATGCCTATGAGTGCGGCGTTTACGCGCGCCCGCGACTCGCTAGACAGCACAATCCGTGCCAAATCGGCGTCCGTGGGGCTGTCAGCCGATAATTTTACCGGTTTTTTTTTGGCGCGGGCCAGGCCGCTGGCCTTGAAGTGGATGTCGGTGATGACGCGCCCGCCCAGCGCGCCGTTGAGTCGGCGCAGCATGTCGTCCTTGAGCAGCGTCAGCTCGTTGGCCCAGACGCTGTTCTTGACGCGCACGAACAGGACGCCGTCGCGGACGGCCTCCACCTGGGTCACGCCGGACACCTGCGGGCCGACGACCCCGTCCCAGTGCGCCTTGGCGAGGTGGGGGCGGAGCTTTGCGGCCAGCTCATGCGACTGGAAGAAGCTGTCCACGGACAGGCCGGCGGGGGCCAGGCCGCGCGTCTTTTTCATCATAGACTTCTCGTGTTGACTGCTCGTGTCCCCTTACCCCTTCACGGCTAACACGGCCTCGCCCGCCGTGACCTCGTAGACGGCGGCGCGCTCCAAAACGGCAGGGGAGAACGCCCGCAGGTTGGTACACGACAGGAACGTCTGCGAGCCGGCGCGGGCGGTCAGGTCGAACAGCAGCGACCGGCGGGCGTCGTCCAGGTCCGAAAGGACGTCGTCGAGCAGCAGCAGGGGCGGCTCGCCGACCAGTTCTTCGATCAATTGCCGCTCGGCCAGCTTCAGCGACAGGGCCACGGTCCGCTGCTGGCCCTGCGAGCCGAACAGGCGGCAGTCCGCGCCGTTGACCAGAAACGCGATGTCGTCGCGCTGCGGCCCCCGCGCGGTCGTCCCCCGCGCGGCCTCCTCGCCCGCCACCGTCGCCAGCTCTTCCCCGAAGCGCGCCTGGATGCCCTCGGCCCCGGTCAGCCCGTCCAGCGGGAACGAGGGCAGGTAGGAGACTTCTAAATCGTCGCGCCCGTCGCTGAGTGTCCGGTGGGTGTCCCGCGCGAGCTGGGCCAGGCGCTCCAGGAACAGCCGCCGCCGCTCGATCAGCACCGCGCCGTGCTGGGCCAGGCCCGCGCTCCAGGCGGGCAGGCTCTCGCGGGCCGTGCGGGGCGCGCGCCCGTCGCGCAGGTCCCGCAGCAGCCGGTTGCGCTGCTCCAGAGTCTTACGATAGGAGCCGAGGGCCAGCACGTAGCGCGGCGACGTCTGGGCGATCTCCAGGTCCAGAAAGCGGCGGCGGACGGACGGCTCGCCCCGGATGATCTCCAGGTCGCCGCTGTCGAACAGCACCGCGTTGAGCTGGCCGATGACTTCGGAGAGCCGCGTGTGCCGGACGCCGTTGATGCGGGCGGACTTCTTCTCGGAGAGCGACAGGGCCATCTCGATCTCGATGTCGCTGCTGCGGTCCCGGACGACGTCGGCGGTGACTCGGGTGCCGGCCTGGCCGAAGCCGATCAGCTCGGTGTCCTTGCCCGCGCGCGACGACTTGGATGTCGCCAGAAGGTACAGGCTTTCGAGCAGGTTGCTTTTGCCCTGGGCGTTGCGCCCGACAAAGATGTTCAGGCCGGTCCCCGGCTCGATTCTCAGGGCGTCGTAGTTCCGAAAGTGTTCCAGCTTGAGCGAAGTGATGTGCATGAAAGATGCGTAGGAGCCTGACTGCAAACTCCCCGTCCGTCCCTGTCTCGGATTCTTATATCCCCATATAAGATAGAGATTCTTATATAGTAGTAGTAATAGGTGTGTGACTCTTCTGTGACTCAGCGTGACCCTGACGAGAAGAAGTAACCGAAGTGGCTGTTTCTAGCTGCTTTGCGCCGAGGCTACCCAAGCGGGAACGCGATTAGCGGCGCGATTCAGCCGTTTCGCTGAATCACAGGAGAGTCACATTCGGGTGTGACTCAAGGCCGAAAGTGTGACTCTCCTGTGACTCAAGGGCAGAGAGTCTGGACTTGAGTCACATCAGGGTGCCGTTGAGTCACACTGAGTCACAGAAGAGTCACATCATGTGACTCAACGATCCGCGGCGCTGAGGCGGGCCGCAGTGTCACACCGCTTGTCACAGTGTCACACGCTCTGTCACAGCATGTGACACTGTGACACAAGCCGAATCTTTCCCGCCTTGTTCAATCTAACCGCCCCGCTCAAGCTTCTGACGGATGCGGCTGACCAGCGACAAAAGCTGCGGGTCGGTCTCCACTTCTTTGGCGAGCCGCGCGTGGGCGTGGACGATGGCCGTGTGGCTCTTCAGGCCGAACGTCGCCGCCACCGACGACAAGGGGACATTGGACAGCTCCTTGGTCAGGTACATGGCGATCTGGCGCGCGAATCCGGGGTCCCCCTGGAGCCGCGTCGCCCGGTTGCTGCGCCCGCCGCCGGCCAAAATCTGGTCGCGTGTGACGCCCGCCTGGGCTGCCACCGTGTCGATGATGCGGTCCAAGACCGGCCCCCCCAGGCTCATGGCCGCGCCGGGCGTCTGGGCCAGGAGGCCGCCCAGAGGGACGGTATGGTCCTCGGGGTGGGCCGAGACCGGCTCGCGGGCCGGGCCGTGCGCGGTCAGGTCGCGCAGGGGCATCCGCTCGACGTAGTAGGAACTCAGCACCTCGGAGGCGAGCTGCTTGGTGACGGGGGTGCGGGACAGCGAGGCGTAGGCCATCAGCTTGATCAGCGCGCCTTCGAGCGACCGGATGTTGCTCTGGATGAGGTTCGCCATGAACGCGATGACCTCCGGGGGGATCGCCATGTTCTCCAGGATGGCCTTTTTTTGCAGGATCGCCTCCCGCATCTCAAGCTCGGGCGGGGCGATGTCGGTGACCAACCCGCACTCGAAGCGCGACCACAGGCGCACGTCCATCGCGCGCAGCTCGCGCGGCGAGCGGTCCGAGGTCAGCACGATCTGCTTGTTCATCTGGTGCAGGGCGTTGAACGTGTGAAAGAACTCTTCTTTGGTCTGCTCCTTCGAGGCCAGGGTCTGGATGTCGTCCACCAGCCAGACGTCCACGTTGCGGTATGCCCGGCGGAAGTCCTCGGTGCGCTTGTCGCGGATGGCGGCGACGTAGTGGTTGGTGAACGTTTCGCCGCTGACGTAGGCGACTCGCGCCTCGGGCAAGGCCAGCCGGATCTGGTGGCCGATGGCGTGCATCAGATGCGTCTTGCCCAGGCCCGAGCTGCCGTACAGGAACAGCGGGTTGTACATCCTGCCCGGCGCTTCCGAGACGTGGACCGCGCCGGCGTGGGCCAGGCGGTTCGACTTGCCGACCACGAACTGCTCGAACGTGTAGCGCGGGTTCAGCGGCGAGGCGGCCAGCTCGGTCGTGAACGGGTTGCGGCCCCGCCCCCCACCGCCATTGCCGTTGACGACGCCCGGCTCGGGGGCGAGCGGCAGGGCGGGCTGGGCATGGGTGACGGCGGGGACGAGCGCGCCGCCCTCGGTCCCCGCGTCCGACGGCGGGACGCGCGCCGCGCCGGCCTGCTGCAAAGGGAGCGGCTTCTCGCCCAGGAGCGGCTGGACGTCGGGCGTGGAGATGACGAACCGGATATGGAGCTGCGGCACATCTAAATACTGCGCCAGGTGCTGGGCCAGGGGCTGGGCGTACTTGGTCTCGACGAACGTCCGCGCGAACGACGACGGGGCACCCAGCACGACGACGGACCCGTTGAAGGACAGCGGCTTGAGCGGGCGCAGCCAGTTGTCGATGGTCTGCTTGTTGAGCGTCCCGGCCAAGGCGCGCAGAGTCCGCTCCCAGGCCCGGCGCAGGGCGGTGCGGCTCTCCTCCTCGCCGAGTTCCAATTGCTGATCTCTCAGCGGCTGGTCTCGGGCGCTGCGGTCTTCGGGCTGGGCGTGGCTGGTCACGGGTATCCTGGGGACGGGCTTCGACTCGGGCGTGGGGCCGGAGGCAAACAAAAGAGACGGCCAATTCCGTGTACGAAATCGCCGTCCCGACGCCGCCCATTATACCGCGAATCGCCTGCCGGGGCAAGCGGGCGAACCAGCGCGCTGACGGGCCGCTCTAAGACGGGCCGCTCTAAGACGGGCCGCTCTAAGACGGGCCGCTCTAAGACGGGCCGCTCTAAGACGGGCCGCTCTAAGACGGGCCGCTCTAAGACGGGCCGCTCTAAGACGGGCCGTAGCGGTAGACCGTGAAGGAAGGGCATGACTGGGGGGAGAAGTCCCGGTCGTGGGTGAGGAGCGGGGCGTTGAGGAGCCGAGCGGTCGCGGCGATCCAGGCGTCCCCCGCTTCCAGGCGCAGCCCCGCGCGTTGCGATTCAAGCTTTACTTCCGCCCAGAACGACGCCAGCGGGTCCGTGGAGGGGACGACCTGGAACCGCTGCAAAAAGCGTTCCAATTCCTGTTGGCGTCCCGCCCCCCAGCCGGCTTTCCGCGCCCCGAACCGCATCTCCGCGACGGTCTGGAACGAGATAAGCCAGGTGGCGTTCTGGAGGTGCAGGAGATACAGCGCGAGCAGTGGGTTCCGGTTGAGGATCAGGCTCACGACCGTGGTATCAAGAACAACCGCGCCGCTCAAAGCTCGCCCTCCGAGGACGAACGCCGCTGGGCACGGTCTTCGTGGAAGGCGGAGGTGAGGGCCTGCACTTCTTCATCCCCGAACTGAGGCAAGGAAGCCAAAAACGCCTCGATGTCCATCACGGGACTGCTTTCCAGCGGGTGTGCAACGGCCATTTTTTCTTTATCCGAGGCGGCCTCGTGCGAAATCATGCTTTGCATGGTGATCCTTTCCCCCTGTCCCGACACAGCCCATTGTACCGCGGTATGCCCCGCCGGGGCAAGCGGGGAACCCGCGCCCTGTCCTCGGCGGTAAGCGAGTCACCATGAACAAAGAGCGCACACGAATCGTTTTGGTCGGGACCGGGGGCTGGGGGCGTCAGCACGCGCGCGTGTTCTCGGAGCGGGCCGACGTGGACTTCCGCGCCGTCTGCGGGCGCGACCGGGGGCGGGCCGAGGCCCGTGCCGGGGAGTTCGGCGTCCGCGCCTACACGGACATCGGCGCGATGCTCCAGACCGAGCAGCCGGACCTTGTCAGCCTGAGCCTGCCGAACGAGGGGCACTTCGCGCCGACACTAGAGGTCATCCGGGCGGGCTTCCCGCTGCTGGTGGAAAAGCCGCTCGTCTTCGATCTGGCCGAGGCGGACGCGCTGCTGGACGAAGCCCATCAGCGCGACCTGTTCTTCGCGATCAACTTCAACCACCGCTACGCCAAGCCCGTACAGATGGCGCGCGCGGCCATCGAGTCCGGCCGCCTGGGCGAGCCGATGTTCGCGACCTGGCGGTTCGGCGGCGAGGGCGGCGGCGGGCACCCCCACGCGAACCTGATCGAGACGCAGTGCCACGGCTTCGACATGCTCGAATTCTTGTGCGGGCCGGTCGAGTCGGTGATGGCGGAGATGACCGACAAGGGCGGCGGGGGGTGGACGACGCTGGCTTTGTCGCTGAAGTTTGCCAGCCGCGCCGTGGGCAGCCTGGTCGGCTCCTACGACACGTCCTACGCCTACCCGGACACGCACCGGGTCGAGGTCAGCGGGTCAGGCGGGCGGCTGGTGATCGAGGACACGGTCCGGCGCTACACGTTCCACCCGGCGGGGAGCGAGACGGGCGAGACGTGGCAGGCGGGCTACTTCAACGACCCCGCCCGCGAGTTCCACCGGACGTTCGACGCCTACATCGACGCGATGCTGGCGGCCTTCCGGGCGGGTCTGCCGCCGCCCGTGCCGGCTGCGGCGGGCCGCCGGGCGCTGAAACTGGCGTGGGCGGCGATTCAGTCGTTCGAGCAGGGCCGGCGGGTCTTGCTGGAGGAAGCGGCGGGAGATTAAGGGGCCACCCGCCCCCGTGACTCAGGAGGGAGCGGGCTTTTTTTCCCTAATCCCCGACGACCGCGCGGGCGGCGGCCAGGACGGCGTCGTAGTCCGGCTCGCTGGCGATCTCGCCGACGAGCTGGGTGTAGCGGACCACGCCGGTCTTGTCCACCAGGTAGATCGAGCGCGAGAGCATCCCCATCTCTTTGACCTGGGCACCAAAGGCCTCGCCGACGACGCGGTCCTTGTGGTCGGAGAGCATCTGGATGTTGGTGACGCCCTCTTCCTTGGCCCAGCGGGTCTGGGCGAAGGGGGTGTCGGTGCTGACCGTGACGGTCCTGATCTTGTCGGCGGGCAGGCCGGCGACGTGCCGGTTGAACTTGCCCGTTTCCAAGGAGCAGACGCTGGTGTCGATGCTGGGGACGAAGATCATCAGCACGGCCTTGGTGCCGTTCTCACTCAGCTCGTCCCAGCCGACGGTTTCCAGCTTCTCGGCGGTCTGGACGTGGAAGTCGGGGACGCGGTCGCCGACCTTGAGTTCCTGGCCTATCAGGGTCATCGGGCTGCCCTTGAACGTGATCGCGCCGGGGCGCTCGGTCTGTGTCGCCGTCGTCATGGGGTTGTCTCCTCGTGGCATATTCGCCCCAGTATACCCATCTCGCGCCTGCCCATCTCGCGCCTGCCCATCTCGCGCCTGCCCATCTCGCGCCTGCCCATCTCGCGCCTGCCCATCTCGCGCCTGCCCATCTCGCGCCTGCCCATCTCGCGATACTGGCCGGGCCGGGTATACTAGCGGCATGGCCGTATCCATCATCTTCTTCGACATCGGCGACGTGCTGTTCGACGAGAACGGCCAGCACCTCTGGCTGTTCCACGCCCTGCTGCTGACGCTGCGCGCGCACGGCAAAGATGTCCTGTGGGACGACTTCAACGCGACGCGCAAGCGGCTGGTTGCACTGGGGCCGAACCCCGAGGCGGCCATCAAGGGGACTCTGGCCTTCTACTGCGCCAACGACTCCGAGACCGAGACGCTGTGGCACGAGGCGCGGGATCAGTACCAGCAGATGCGCCGCCCTCGCCCCTATGGGCAGCTCTTGGACGGCATCACCCCGGTTTTGCAGGACCTCAAGCGCGACTTCCGCCTGGGCATCATCGCCAACCAGCACCCGCCCGTCCAGCAGGCCATCGAAGGCTACGGCATCGCCGGCCTGTTCGACACCGTCGTCATCAGCGAGGTCGTCCACCTGTTCAAGCCCGACCCGGCCATCTTCCGGGCGGGCCTCGAAACGGCCCGAGTCGCGGCCAGGGATGCCGTGTTCGTCGGCGACCGGCCCGACAACGACATCGGCCCCGCCAAAGCCGCCGGCATGAAGACCGTCCGCTTCAAGCGCGGCATCCAGTACGTTTTCTTCAACCCCGACGACCCGGCCTTGATCGCCGACGGGACCGTCACCGACGTCTCCGAGCTGGCAGCCGCTGTGCGCCGCGTAGCCGCAGGGGAAGCGCCGTGACGCGGGGACCGCTGCTGCTCTCACTCTGGCTCGGGCTGGCCTCGGTCGCCGATGCCCCGGCGTGGGCGCTGCCGACGCGGGAGGCTGGGCCGGGGGTCGCCGCCAACGCCCCCGTCCTTGTCCTCCGCTGGCGAACCTTCGCGCCTCCCGGCGGGCGGTTTTCCGTCCTGTTGCCGACGCCCCGCTCAAAAAGCATCGCCGTTCCCAGCGGCGCGGGCTACCTCTACACCTGCAAGGCGGGCGACCTCGGGTACATCGTGCAGTACAATGACTCCTCCCCAGACGTTGTCCGGGACTTGGGCGCGAGGAAGGTGCTGATGATCTTTGACGATGCGTTCCTCCGTGCCGGCCACACAAGACTCCTCCGCCGGAGCCTTGTGACGCGGGGCGGCTATCCCGGCGAAAGGATCGACGCCCTCCGGTCCAGAGGCCGGCAAGAAAGGTCTTGCGCCTACCTCGTGGGGAACCGCCTGTATCGCCTGGTCGCCCTCCGTCCCACAGGGGACGCGGCGGCGGAGACGGACGCCGACAGGTTCCTGAACTCGTTCACGCTGACACCGGTAGCCCCGCCAAAGCCCGTCCGCTAGAAAGATACAGGGGCGGCAAGCCGGGCGACGACTTCAGCGTGGTCCTGCTGCAAGACGGTGGCCAGCTCTGAAGCGGCCCGTGGTACAATAGGCGGAAAGGGTGAGGCAGGCATGGAAGCCGATATCCGCCACGTCAAGCCGGGCGGACTGCGGGTGTCGCCCATGCGCCCCGAGGGGGCCGACCCGATGAAGCTCCAGGACCAGTTCAACGAGTTCGGCTTCTCGGTCGTGGACATGCCGCCCATAGAAGTAACGCTCGGGTTGGGCGGCGAGATGATGATCAACAACGGGATGACGCGGGCCGCTCGCTGTTGCATCGTCAACTCGGAACAGCCGGTCGCCGTCGAGATTATCGACGTCCGAACGGAATGGGATTTCCGCTATCTGCCGACGTCGTACAGTCCCTTGACCCCGACTCTTAGCGGGTAAGGAGGCTCAAGAGGGAAATCATGGATAACACACAGCAACTCCTTGATGCGCTCGGCCGGGTGCATCAGGCGCACCCGTCTTGGCGATTCGGCCAGCTCATCGCAAACATCTCCGTGTTTGCGAAAGGCCCCGTCAACTCAGCCGTCTATGACGTAGAAGATGAAGAACTGTTAAAGGCCGCTCAAGATCACCTGGCCCGCCTCGGTGCGGGACAGCAGACAGAACAGGTCGCGGCCTAGATGATCATTGAAGCGCGCGAAGACGTGGTCCGGCTCGAAGGGGCGCTGGACAAGAACCTGTGGCCCACTATCCAGGCGGCGGCGAGCCTGCTGCTGCGCCACCACATCCAGGGCATCATCGTGGATGGGAGCGGCCTGACGGGCTGCTCAGGGGAAGGGGCCAAGACGTTCCGGGACGGCATGGACTACATCGAGCGCTACCGCGCGCGGATCGTCGTGTCCGGGCTATCCGAGGCCGTCATGGAGAGCATCCGCGCCGTGCCGGGCGTCCGCTCGCGCCTGCCGGTCTCGGCCACGCTGGAGGAGGCGCGGTCATCGCTGAAGCTGGGCTGTTCCCCGGCGGCGCGGGCGACCGGGGTAGACCGCGCGCCGCGGAACATTCTGGTTCCCCTGCTGCGGGCGGACAATCCCGAGGCCGCCAGTGCTTTGGCCTGCCGCCTGGCGAAAAGCGGGGGCGGACACACGGCGCGGCTGCACCTGGCCTACGTGCTGGAAGTGCCGCGCCACCTCCCGCTGACCGCGCCGCTGCCCGAGGAAGAGGCTCAGGCCTCCCAGGCTCTTGATCTGGCCGCCGCCCAGGCGCGCTGCGACGGTGTGACGGCCGAGCCGCTGGTGACGCGGGCGCGAGACGCGGGCGAGGAGATCGTCCACCAGGCCGAAATCCTCAGCGCCTCGCTGATCGTGCTTGCCTACCTGCCCTCGGACGACCCCAGCGACACGCAGATGTCCCGCGTCAGCCGCACCGTCCTGGACCGCGCCCCGTGCGAGGTCGTCCTGAACAAGCAGCCGGTGCGCTGATGGCTTCCCCTGCCGCTAAAGCGACAGGCTACGCGGACCAAACCCCCTCTGCACTGGCAGGCCCGGAGGGCGGGGCTGAAGACGCGATTCTGAAGAAGTTTGCTCTCAGTCCCGAAGAGGTTTTGTCTATCTAGCCATGCCCCTGATGGCATGGTTCTCCTTCCTCACAGCACCTCTAAAGCGTTTGGCAGGTGGGTCAGCACCTCGCAGCCTTCTTCCGTGACTAACACGTCCTCCTCGACGCGCACCCCGCCCCAGCTCTCTAAGTATATCCCCGGCTCGACCGTCATCACCATGCCCGGTGCCAGCGTCAGCTTGTCGTAGCGGGCCGAAAGCCCCATGCCGTCGTGGACCGAGCGGCCCAGCGAGTGACCCAGGCCGTGGCCGAATGCTTCGCCGTAGCCGCGCGCGGCGATGAAGTCGCGGGCGACGGCGTCGATCTCCTTGCCCGTCTTGCCGGGCCGGATGGCGGCGATGGCGCGCTGCTGGGCTTCCAGAACGACGGTGTAGACCTCGCGGCCCTTGTCCGAGGCCGCGCCGATGGCGAAGGTGCGGGTGATGTCCGAGTTGTAGCCGTCCACCGTCGCGCCCCAGTCGATGGTCACAAAGTCGCCGACGGAGAGCGGACGCGGCCCGGCGTGGTGGTGTGGGTGCGCGCCCAGCGCGCCGGAAGCGACGATGGTGTCAAACGCCGCCCCGGTCGCCCCGCCGCGGCGCATGGCGTATTCGAGTTCCAGCGCGAAGTCCTGCTCGCGCGTGCCGGGCTTGAGCCGCGGCTTGACGGCGAGAAACGCCGCCTCGGCGACGGCAATCGCCTGGCGGATGAGGACGATCTCGCCCTCGTCTTTGACCAGGCGCAGCGCCTCGACGACGTTCCGGGTACCCACCCACTCGACGTCGGGGGCGAGGGCGCGGAAGCTCTCCCACGTGGCGACCGAAACATGGCCCGCCTCGAAGCCCAGCCGGCGCAGGGCCGGGCGCTCTTTGAGGAGACTTTCCAGCGCCTCGCCATAGCCGCCGCTGCCCGAGGGCGTTTCGCGGACCTGGAAGGCGCGGCACTCGGCTGTCGCCCGCAGGGTGTAGCGCGAGTCGGTGACGAACAGCGCCTCGTCCGGCGTGACCAGGGCCTGGGCCGTGGACCCGGTGAAGCCCGAGACGTAGCCGAGGTTGTCGGGTTCGGTCAGCAGCAGGGCGTCGAGCGGCGGCTGGTGCGCGGCCAGGGCGGCGCGGACGCGGGCAAGGCGGGCGGGCAGGACACCATCGGTCATGGGCGGTTTTTTTCCTCGCGGGGGCGTCAGCGGTGGCTGGCTTCGATCAAGTTTTTGGCGGCGTCCAGGGCCATGAGATAGCCATAGGGGCCGAAGCCGACGATCTGGCCGGTGGCGACGGGCGAGACGACGCTGTGGCGGCGGAAGTCCTCGCGGGCGTGGACGTTGGACAGGTGGACCTCGACCGTCGGCAGGCGCGAATCGGCGATGGCGTCGCGGATGGCGTAGGAGTAGTGGGTGTAGGCACCGGGGTTGATGACGATGGCCGACGCCCAGCCCATCGCGTCCTGGACAAAATCCACGATCGCGCCTTCCGAGTTCGAGTGCTGGATTCGGATCTCCAGGCCCAGGTGTTTGGCGTGGGCTTCGACCTTGCGGTTGACCGACTCGAACGTCTCTTTGCCGTAGATGTCCGGGTCGCGGACGCCGAGCATGTTCAGATTCGGGCCGTGGATCAGCGAGATGCGGATGGGGCCGGTTCGGGTAAGCTGCACGATCGTCTCCAGTAGGCGCGGTCGTCACTCACGTTCAGGCTGAGGGGAGGGTGGCCTCTTCGGGCAACAAAATCGGGATGCCGTCGCGAATCGGGTAGACACGCCCGCACCGGTCGCAGACGAGCGTGTTGCCCTGCTGGCGCAGCGGCGGTCGGTCGTCGTCGGCGGGGCAGGCCAGGACGGCCAAAAACTTCGGGTCGAGCGCAGCGGTGGTGGGCATGGGCGGTCCTTTAGTGTGATAGAGGCTCCCCGGAATTGGGGCGGGGGGGCCGGCGCTCCCCGTACACTTCCGAATAGACTTCCAGTGTCTCGCGGGCGGCCTTTTCCCAGGAGAACAGGGCGGCGCGGGCCGGGCCGCGCTCCCGCCAGCGCGCCCGGACGGCGGGCGAGGCCAGCAGTTTTTCTAAAGCGTGCGCCCACGCGCCCGAGTTGTCAGCGGGCAGCAGAATGCCCGCGTCGCCGACGACCTCGGGCAGCGACGACGACCGGCTGCACAGGACGGGGCAGCCGCAGGCCATTGCCTCCAGCGGCGGCAGGCCGAAGCCCTCATAGCGGGACGGGTAGCACAGGGCGTCCGCGCCGCCGTAGAGCGTCGGCAGGGCGTCGTCGGCGACGTAGCCCGCCAGATGCACGTCGGCCCGCGCGGACTCGGGCAGGGCCGCGAGCTGGGCGTCGGTCTCGTCCAGCCAGCCGCGCTTGCCCGCGACCACCAGCCGGTGCGGCGGCGGCTGAGGCCCGAGCTTGACCAGGGCGAAAGCGTCCAGCAGCAGGGCCAGGTTCTTGCGCGGCTGCAACACGCCCACGGCCAGCAGGTAGGGCCGGTCGTCCAGGCCCAGCGCCCTGTTCGCCGCCGCCTGCGCGGTTTCCTGCCCGCCCTGCGGCGGGGCGAACCGGGCGTCGGCGGCCTCCAAGATCACCCGGACGCGGTCCTTGGGCACGGACGGGCAGAAGCGGGCGATGTCGCGCCGGGTGCTCTCCGAAACGGCGACCACGCGGGCCGCCCGGCGCATGGAGCGCGGGACCAGGGTGTTGAGCAACCAGCGGTCGCGGGGCAGGAACAGGTCGGGGTGGACTCGGAAGGACACGTCATGCACGGTCGTGACGACCGGGCAGCGGCAGCCGAGTAGCGGGACGTTGTACTGCGTGTGCGCGACGTCTATCCGGTCGGACTGGAGGGCGCGGGGCCAGCCCAGCAGCATCCACGCGGCGTCCTGGGCGGGCCGTGGTAGGGTGCGCCAGGAGAAGTTCGCGCCCAGGCCCAATGGCGGGGCGCCCTCGATGGGCCGGCGGGTGTACAGGACGTATTCGTTTTGGGTGTCAACCGCCCCCAGGCCGCCGATCAGGCCGCGCCAGTAGGTGCGGTCGCCCGTAAAGCGGCCCGACAGTGTGCGCGCGTCAATGCCGATACGCATGGAGGTATTATACACCCATGCCCATCCGTGTCCTGCTGCTGCTGCACGAGATGTCGCCGACGGGGGCACCCAAGGTCGCCCTGTCCGCCTTCGAGCGCTTCGGGGACGCGGTGGACCTGCGGACTCTGGCTTATTTGGGCGGGCCGCTCGCGCCGCGCTTCCGCGCCCTCGGCCTGGTGCAGACCCTGGTGAGCCGGTCCTTCCCCGGCATGAGCGCCCCGCTCCCCGCGCTGGCCCGGTTCGCCTGGCACCGGACCCTGAGCGTCGCCAAGGCGCGCGCCTGGGCCGGACCCCTGCGCCGGTGGAAGCCGGACGTCGTCTACGTCAACAGCGTGGCGGGCCTGCTGGTCGCGCGGCGGCTGGCCCTGCCGCCCGCACCGGTGTTGCTGCACGTGCATGAGCTGGACAGCGTACTGGCCGAGTTCGCCCGGCACTCACCCCCCCTGCTTCAAACCCTGCCCGCGCGGTACGTGGCCGTTTCGCAGGCCGTCGCCGACGCCCTCACGGAGCGGTTCAAGGTGGACAAGGACAAGGTGGCCGTCATCCCCGCGTTCGTGGAGGGCGACTTGGCCGCGCCCGCCCGCGCCCCGCGCCCGCCCGACGCGCCCTTCGTGGTCGGCGGGGCGGGCGTCATCAACTGGTTCAAGGGGGCGCAGCTGTGGCTCCTGACGGCGGCCGAAACCAAGAAGCGGCTGGGCGCGGGCCGCGTCTGGTTCGTCTGGGTGGGCGTGCCGGACAACGAGGAGGGCTGGCAGTTCCGCGAGATGGCCCGCAAGCTGGGGCTGACGGGCGATCTGGAGGCCGTCCCGTTCACGCCAGACCCATGGGCGCTGTATGCCGGGTTCGACGCCTTCGCGGCGACGTCCTGGCAGGACTCGTTCCCCCTCGTCGTCCTGGAGAACATGCTGCTGGAGACGCCGGTGGTTTGCTTCGCCGGCAGCGGCGGGGCGCGCGAGGAGGTGGGCGAGACGGGCATCGTCATTGAGGATTTTTCGCCGCCGGACATGGCCGACGCCCTGGCCGGCTTGGCGGGCGACCCGGCCCGGCGCGAAGCCCTGGGACGGGCGGCGCGTCGGCGGGTATTGGACTGTTTCACGGCGGATCGGCAGGTGCCGAAGATTCTGGAAGAGATTCGGCGGGTGGCGGGGAGAGACCCCTCCCGGCTCGCTTAGGGTGCCAGTGTTTGGGGGGCGAACTTGTGAGCCGGGGTGGGTTCCTATCGGAACGGCTGCAAGAGGAACTTGCCCAGCATCCGCACCCGCATCCCCACCGGCAGACGCGCCAGCCGGGTGACGGGGGAGCGGGCGTAGCGGAGCCAGCGGGCGGCGGGGCGGCCGGTCGTCTGATAGCACGCGACCAGCCAGCGCTCGTGCAGCATGGTGGCGAAGGCGTCCGCGTCGTAATAGGACGTGGCGCGGTTGGCCTCGGCTAGACGGATCAGCCAGACCTCGGCCTCGTCGCGGCGGTTCCCGTCCGGGCGGCGCAGATAGGTGTGGACGTCCAGGTCGGCGGGCGTCGGCGCAATGCCCAGAAGCGGCAGGGAGACGCGGTCCAGGCGGGCGTAGGAGTCCCGCTGCGGGGCGAGGTCCGCGCCGAAAAAGACGCTCCCGCCGGTCACCCGGTAGCGCAGCAGGTACTCGGGGAGGTTGGCGAGCGGGAACACGCGGGCCGCCCGCTGCCACAGGTCATAATCTTCCATCCGGTAGAAGTCGCGGTATTTTAAGCCGTGAGCGTCCAGGAGGGAACGGCGCATCAGGACGGACGGGTGGACCAGGGCCGAGTCGAACAGCAGCTTGGCCCGGATGCGCTCCGGGTCGGCCGGGTGCGGGATCTTGAAATGCGTCTCGCCGAAGGCCCGCGCCCAGACGCCGACAATGCCGACGTCCGGGCGTGCGTCCAGAAACGCCACCTGCCGGGCCAGGCGCTCGGGCAGGCTAACGTCGTCGGCGTCCATGCGCGCGACGTACGCGCCCCACGCCAGATCCAGCCCCCGGTTCAGGGTCGCCGTCAGCCCTAGGTTGCGCCCGTTCGGGATCAGGCGGAGGCGTGGGTCGGCATAAGACCGCAGAATCTCCCCGCTGCCATCGGTCGAGCCGTCGTCAATAATCAGAAACTCGAAGTCCCGGAACGTCTGCGCCAGGATGCTGTCTACGGCCTCGCGCAGAAACCGCTCGGCGTTGTAGACCGGCATCAGGACGGAAACGCGGGGCGCGGCGCTCACGCCAGGCCCATCTGCGCGAACGAGTCCCGAAACCGTTTCTGCCAAGTGTGGTCGCGCAGGCAGCGCGCCCGCCCCGCCTGCCGGATGCGCTCGCGCTCGTCGTCGTGGGCCAGGTAGTATTTGACCTTGTCCGCCAGATCGTCCGGCCCCTCGTAGCAGACGATCTCCTTGCCAATCTCGTAGAACTCCTCCAGCTCCTCCATGTATTCGACCATGTAGAAGCCGCCGCTCATAGGCACCTCAAAGTCGCGCAGGCGCACCTGCACGATGCGCTCCTTCTCCAGGTGCGTGTCGCCGCAGGCGGAGAAGCCGAGGTTGATTCTGGCGCGGCTGTACATCTTTATCATGTCTTCATCGGTGAGCGGTGGGCCGAGCCGGTGCGCGGGCAGCGCGACGCGGGCCGGGCCGGTCTTGAGGACTTGCCGTCGGCCCCAGCGCCAGAGCCGCCGGGCGAGGGAGGGGGCGACAAACCGCTCCCAGCCGAAGCCCCAGGCGTAGACGTTGATCCCGGCGTCCAGGAGCCGCCGGAGATAGCCGGGCCGCTCCCCATACGCCTGGCCGATGAATGCGACGTCGAACTCCTGGGGCAGATCGTAGGGATGGTAGATGTCCGGGTTGGCCGCCTCCTGGCAGTAGATCGGGCGTGCGCCCATCGCCTCGTAGTCTTTCAGCCGGAACTTCTCCGGCACGAGGCACCAGTCATAGTGGGGGGAGATTTCGCGGACCAGGTGGAGCTGATAGGAGCCATTGCAGTACCAGTTGACGGTCGTGATCCCCAGGGCCTTGATCTTATCAATGGCTTCCGGCAGGACGCAGGCGTCGTAAAAATAGGTGAACAGCAGGTCAATGGGCTTGGCGGCGTGGGCGGCCCGGACCTGCCGCCGCAGGGCCTCGGTGACGCGGGGCCGGTTGGCGGCGATGAAGTCTGCGTTGCCGGGCTGGGCGGGGTCCAGGCGGCGGAACGTTTCGGACAGGTCATAATCGAACTCGACCACGTCATGCCCAAGGTCTACCAGGGACTGGTACAGGTTGTTCCGCCACAGCTGGGACGGGAGCAAGATGTTCGGCGATTTCTCGGAAGCGTAAAAAATTCGCATCAGTGCCCCGTCAGGCTCCGGTAAAGCCTCTCATAGTCTTCGGTGATCTTCTCCCAGGTGAAGCGGGCCAGCCAGGCGGTGTGTCCGGCCTCCGCCATCGCCGCCCGGCCCGCCGGATCGGACGCCGTTCTTTCCACCAGGCGGGCGGACCCGGCGATGTCGGCGTGGCTCAGGCCGTCCCCGTCCTTGCGCGTCGGCAGCAGCCGGCCGCCCCCGGACCAGGCGATGATCTCCTGGGCGTTCCCCACGTCCGTGGTCAGGAACGGCGTCCGCGAGGCCAGGCATTCAAACAGCACGAGGGGCGAGCACTCGACGTTGGACGGGAACAGGAACAGGTCGGCTACGTGGTAGGCCGCGATGGTCTCCGCCCGGCTCAGGCTGCGGATCAACAGCCGCTTGCGCGCCCGCCAGTTCGCGGGCGACAGGGCGAACCGCGCCCACTTTTTGTAGCAGCTGCGGCGGCACCCCGGCCCGACGCGGTTGGCGACGATCAGCAGAGTCGCCTCCCGGATCTGCGCCCGCTCGAAGATCTGGATCGCCTCGGCGTGGCCCTTCAGGCCGGTGTGGGAGCCGACCAGCAGGATCAGCAGATGGGTTTTCGGGATGCCCAGCCGCCGCCGGACGTCCCCCGCGGGCGTCGGTCCGAACTCGTCCGCCGCCGCGCCGTTCGGGATCAGCACGCCTCTCCCGATGCCGTTGGCGCGGGCGAAGTTGACGTCGCGGTAGTCGTCGGACAGGAACACGTTGGCGTCGTACTGCCCCATCCACGTCTTCATGCTCTCGAAGTAGGCCGCATACTCTGGCGCGTACAGCCCGGAGAAGCCGGTCGGCACAAACACTTTTTTGGCTGCCAGGTCTGGCAGCAGGGGCAAGGCCAGGTCCGTCGCCCACTGCTGGGCCGCGAAGTTCGTGACGATGTCAAAGCGCGAGTCGCGCAGGAACTGCCGGTACCGCTCCGCCTCGCCCGTGAAGCCGCGCACCTGGTTCCCGGACACGGAGAACTCTTCCATGCGGACGCCGTTGATCTCGCGGCCCGCGCGGGCCGGCAGCTCCGTCGTGGCGACCGTGACCGCGTGGCCGCGCCGGGCCAGCCGCTCCGACAACTGCTTGACGACCTCCTGCATCCCGCCCTGCGAGGGCAGGTAAAACTCGACCGTGTGCAGAATGTTCACGCTGGGTTTCTGTTTGGCTCTTTATCTGGCTCTTTATGCGGACGCTTTCACATGTTTACTACGACTGGCGCAGGGAGCAGCGGGCGGCGCGGCACCTGGCCGTGCCCTTCGCGCGGGCGGATCACCTCCACTGCGACGCCGAACGGATGGCCGCCCCGGATCTGCTGGACTTGGTCTCGGTCGCGTTCAACAACGACCGGGTGATCCGACACCAGCACCGCCTGCTGACCAAAAACTTCCAGGACCCTTTCCACTACACGGTCGCCGATAACTCTTCGGACGCCGCCTCGGCAGAGCGCATCCGCGAGTTCTGCCGGACCGAGGGCGTCGCCTACGTCCGCCTCCCCGCTTTCCCGGCGGCGGACGGCTCGGCTTCGCACGGGCAGGCCCTGAACTGGCTCTGGCGCAACTTCCTCCGGCGCCGGCAGGCGCGCTGGTTCGGCTTCCTGGATCACGACGTTTTCCCGCTCAGGCCGACCGCCCTCCTGCCCCTGCTGGAGCAATCCCCGATCTACGGCCGGCTCCAGGAGCGGGGCGACCGCTGGTACCTCTGGCCGGGGTTCTGCTTCTACCGGTCCGACTTCTGCCGGCACGCGCGGCTCGACTTCCGGCCCGTCCCCCTGCTGGACACCGGGGGGGGCAACTGGGCACCGCTGTATTCGCGCCTCGAAAAGTCGTCCCTTCCCCCCGTCCCCTACGGGTTCATCCCGCTGCGCGACGGGGCGGACGTGCAGGCCGACCAGATGGAGACCTTCGGGGACTGGCTGCATACCATCAATGCTTCGGGCTGGAAGCCCAGCGGCGGCAAAAACAGTCTCGTGGAAGCCTACCTCTCACGGTATTAATTTCCGCCTGACCGTGTGTTCCGAGGGCGGGGAATCAACGTTGACGCATCCGGGAAGGTACTTCTGCCCGCCCCCTAAATGAAGTTCTTCTGCTATTCTCTCGCGCCTTCCTCATTTGCACTTCCGGCACTGCCCTCTTTGTCACGGGGCGTGGCGCGTTCCGGGCGTCGTCGGCGCGGGCCGGGGCGGCTACGGCTCCGGGCCGTCCTCGTTTCGCAGGTCCCCGTCACGGCCCATCGCCCGCGTCCGCCGCCGGACTTCTCGGAAGAGCTTGACTTTGTCCCGCGCGCCGGGCTTGACCAGGGACAGCAGGGTCCAGGCCGTCAGCCGAATAGCGGCACCCAGGAGGCAGTAGGACTTGAGCCGCGCCGCCGCTCTCGGCCCGCCGAAGCGCCCGAAGTAGTAGAAGCGGCTCTCGTTGTAGGCGGCCACCATGCGGGCGCGCTTGTGCCAGTCCGCGCTGCTGCTCGCGCCCAAATGATGCGTGATGCGGGCGTGGGGCAGGAACACGACCCGCCAGCCCGCCCGGCGCAGGCGGACGTTCAGGTCCACGTCTTCATTATACATGAAATAGTGCGGATCGAAGCCGCCGACCTGCCGCCAGGCGTCGCGCCGGATCAGCATGAACGCGCCGCAGACCTGGTCCACGTCGCGCGGGCCTTCTGCGGGGGAGGCCCCCCCCGCCCCCAATGCCGGAGGGGCCAGCCAGCCCAGAAATGTCTGCTCCCGGAACACGCCGCCCAGCGTCGGGTCGTCGCCCCAGGACGTCTGCGCGCGCCCGTCGGGCCACAGGAGCTGCCCGCCGGCCAACCCGACGTCCGAATGGGCGTCGAGAAAGGCCAGCGATGCGGCCAGCGCGCCGGGGAGCATTTCGGCGTCGGAATTGACGAGGGCGAGGCAGCGCCCGCGGGCGCGGGCGAGGGCGGCGTTGTTGGCCCGCCCGAAGCCGACGTTGCCGCCGGTCTCGATGACATTGACCCCCGGAAACTCGGCCCGGACCATCTCCAAGCTGCCGTCTCGGGAGCCGTTGTCGGCGACGATGACCTCTAGGGCCGCCTCGCCCTCGGCCTGGCGGGACTGGAGCGACCGGAGGCAGGCGCGCAGCAGGTCGCGCGTGTTGTAGGAGACGACGGCGACGGAGATGTCGGGGGCCTCTTCGTCCCTCATGCGCCTGAATCCCCGGTCTGAAACCCCGCGCGGTACTCGGCCAGCACGTCCGCCACGCCGCCGTCGCGCACCAGGCGGCCCTTGTCCAGCCACAGGACGCGGTCGGCCAGGCGCTCGACGTGGTCCAGCTCGTGCGTCACCATGAGAATCGTCTTGCCCTGGGTCTTGAACTCCTCCATCTTGCGGAAGCACTTCTCTTGAAAGCCCTCGTCGCCCACGGCCAGGCCCTCGTCTACCAGAAGCAGATCGGCGTGGAGGTGGACGGCGATGGCGAAGCCCAGCCGGAGCTGCATGCCCGATGAGTACATCCGCACGGGCAGGTCCATCGCCTGCCGGTCAAGCTCGGCGAAGTCCAGAATGGCATCGTAGCTCCCCGCCACCTGCTCTTCGGACAGGCCCAGGATGACGCCGTTGAAGAAGACGTTCTGCGCCCCGGTCAGCTCGGCGTCGAAGCCCGCGCCCAGCTCCAGCAGGCTGACCATCCGCCCCCGCAGGGTGGCCTCGCCTGCCGTGGGCAGGTAGATGCGGGAGAGGATGGAGAGCAGGGTGCTCTTGCCGGACCCGTTGCGCCCGACCAGGGCCACGGTCTGGCCTTTGGGGACCTGGAACGTGACGCCGTCCAGCGCGCGCCGGGTCTCAAACCCCGATGGGATGTCGCGCCGGACCAGCTTCGAGGCCAGGGCGGCGGCGTGACCCTTGAGCGAGGCGAACGTCCGGTGGTAGACGCGGAACTCTTTGGTCAGGCCGGCGACCTCGACGGCGGGGGGCGCTCTCATGGGCGCTCCGTGAACTTCCACTTGTGGGCGTTGAAGAACGAGTAGCCCCACAGGCAGATGCCGACGCTCGTCGCGGTCGTCAGCAGCAGGTAGCGCCAGTCGAACGGGGCGCTGTAATGGAGCGGGAGCGCACCGAAGTTTGAGATGACCGAGACGCCGAAGAAGACCTGCTTGAAGGCCGTCACGACCCAGGCCAGCGGGTTCAGCAGGTAAAAATGGTAGAGCCACCAAGACGGGGTGTGGCCGAGGACGGACCGGCCCTGGAGGCGGGCGGAGAAGACGATGTTTTCGGCGAAGTAGATGATCGGCAGCAGGTAGAACAGGAAGCCCATCACGATGTTCAGGATGAACTTGACGTCCTCATAGAAGACGTTGGCGGTGGCGACGAAGAAGGCCGCGCCCAGGGTCAGCAGGAACAGGATCGCGACCAGCCAAGGCAGGAACAGTATCTGGACCGGCGGCCAGGTCGGGCCGGGGTGGATCAGCGGCGTGAGCACCCAGCGGTACACCATGAAGACGGCGAGGGAGATCAAGAACTGCACGAAGCTCTGGCAGACCGTGGCGATCAGGGGGATTTCGCGCGGGAAGTAGACTTTTTTCAGCAGGCCGAGCTTGGACAGCACGGACGTGGACGAGTCGGCGACGGCGGTCTGGAAGAACGTCCAGGGGAGGGTGGCGCAGAAGATGTAGGCGCTGAGGTTCTTGGGGCCGGAGCCTAAGATGTAGCCGATGGCGACGGTGAGCACGAAGACCTGGATCAGGGGATTGATCATGGTCCAGGCGATGCCGACCACGGAGTTCTTGTAGCGGACGCGCAGGTCCCGCTCGACCAGGGTGCGGACCAGGTGCCGGAAGCGCCACAGCTCGCGCACCTCGGCGGCCAGGCCGGGGCTGTGGGCGCGGGCGCGGATGGTCACGGTTTCGGGCGCGGCCACAGGCTCGGGCGGGGATGACGTCGCTGTCATGCCGGGGGCCTCTAGTCCTCGCCGTCCGGCACGGGGGCGGCGTCCGGCGCTTCCTCCCGGACGATGTCCTGGGCGCGGGCCGGCTCCAGAAGCTTGAGCAGCTCGGTGCGCGGGATCAGCACCTTGCGCTTGCCGGCGATCCGAAAGGCGTTGAGCTTGCCCTGCCGGATGTAGGAGCGGATGCTGGACTGGCTGAGCTGGAGGTAGGCGGCGGCCTGTTCCACGGTCAGCAGATCTCGGGATTCGGACTCCATCCGTGTCTGGTTCTCTCTCTCGTCGTCCCTGCTCTGGTGTCCCCGGCGCGCGTTCCGGGGGCGGCTTGGGCTAGGAATTTCTTGGCAATCTGTTGAAATCGTTGTCGGTTTTGACAGTATAACCCCATTGTCAGCCGTTGTCAACAAACGATGAAAAAAACAGCCAGCCTCGCGTTGTTGACAGCCGCCGCAGACTGTGCTAAGATAAGTGCATTGCGATAAGTCCATTGCCCTGAGGCTTCCTCCCAACGCCTATGATGCGCGCACGACATTCGTTCCCCCTCCTGCTTTTGCTGTGCTCCGCCCTCCTCGCGGCGCGTGCGTCCGGGGACGCCGCGGGCGCGTACCTTGCGGCGCGGCAGGAGGCGGGGCCGGCCCTGCTGTCCCCCTCTCAGGCCGCCGACGTGGTGCGCCATCCGGGCGGCTACGCGGGGCGGGCGCTGGACGTGGCGGCGACGGTCAGCGGGATCGTCTCGGCGGGCGGCGCGCGGACGGCCCTGCTGACGGTCGGCGGCGACACGGTCGCGGTCCCCGTTCCACCCACCCTGCACGGGGCGTCGTGGCTTGACTCGGGTGCGCGGGTGCGCGTCCTGCTGCGGGTGGAAGGGGATGACGGCACGCTGCCCCAAGGCCTGCGGCTCCTGGCGGCGGCCCCCGAGGGGGACGTGGCGGCCCAGGAGGCGCGGCAGGATGCGGACGTCCGGGCGGCACGTCTCGAATCGGCGCGGTCGAGCGCCCTGGCCTCGCGGTTCCTGCCGGCACGGGGCAACGGGTACGGTGTGCGCTCCGTCGGGACGGACGGGAGTACCGGGCACCCCGCCGGGGCGCTGCCGGCGCGGGCGCTGGCGGTCTTCGTGCCGTACCGCGCCCTGGTCCGGCGCTGGAACCGGCGGCTGTCCGATGACCAGGTGGACCGGATCACGACCAGCATCTTGTATTTCAGCGATCAAAACGACCTGGACCCGCGCCTGGTCGTCGCCACCATCATCGCCGAGTCGGACTTCGACGTCAACTCGACGTCGCGGGCGGGCGCGATGGGCCTGGCGCAAATCATGCCCGACGAGGCCCGCTCGCTGGGGGTGACGGACGCCTACGACCCCGTCCAGAACATCGGGGCCGCCGTCCACCTGTTGCGCCGTAACCTCGACAAGTACGGGGGTGCCCCCGCCGCTGCGGGCGTCATCCCCCTGAATCAGATCGCGCTGACGATGGCCGCCTACAACGCCGGGCCGGGTGCGGTCCACAAGTACCACGGCGTCCCCCCCTACCGCGAGACCCGCCGCTACGTCGCGCGCATCCAGGCCCTGTACCGCCAGATGTGCGGCACGACGGACGCCCAGGTCGCGCGCCGCAAGTGATAAGCACCCGCCACAGGCTCCGCATCCCGGTCTCCGTCATCCCGGTCTTCGTCATCCCGGTCTTCGTCTCCCTGCTGGCGGCGTCTGCCGTCCGGGCGCAGATGGCGACCTATGACAGCGGCACCGGCCGCGACTTCGCCGCCCCCCATGCCGCCGTGGCCGGGGGACAGACGCTGGCGGGGGGCTGGACCGACCAGTCGGGCGGCATCTACTCGACCTCCGGGGGCAGCCTCCGGGCGACCAGCGCGGACACGACCGGCTACCTGCGCGGGCCGGCATTGCGGCCACCGGGCGAGGGCGCGGCCACGCCGAACGTGGAGGGAACAATCTCCGTCCCAAACGGCCTCCCGACTCGGGGCACGGTCAACAGCCTCGTGCTCCGGTTCCAGCCCGGCGGCACGTTCTACCTGTTCCAGCTTTCCCCTGACACGCTCTATGTCTACAAGGTCATTGGGGGGAGCGCCGTGACGCGGCTGGGGTCCGTCGGCGTCCGCCCGCAGACCGCCGACGCCTACTCGCTGACCGGCTCCGCCGTGAACGCCGTCGTCGGCGTGACCCTGAACGTCTCGGCGCTGGATACCCGGACGGGCAAGCCCATCGGCTCCCTGCGCGTCTCCGACGACTCGGCCCCGATCACTCAGGCCGGACGAGGCGGCATCGACGCCTGGGGGGGGGACAACGCGGCGGGGACGATGACCGCCTCCTACTCGCGGGTCGTGTTCCGTGGGCTGCCGGCGGGGGCACGGCCCGTCTCAAAGGCTTTCCCCAAGATCGGCTTCATCGGCGACAGCATCACGGCGGGCTACAATCAGGTCGGCAGCACGATCACGCCCGGCACGAACGACGCGGCCTCGCTGACGGTCAAAAAGCTGGCGCAGATGCGGGGCGGGGCGCTGACCGACGACGGCGTCCCGTGGAGCGAGTATGACCGGGGGAGCAGCGGCGCAAGCACCGGGGACTGGCTGCCGGGCGGGCCGGACAGCCTGGATTCGCGGGCCAAGGCCGCTTTCTCGTCCGCCTTCGGCAGGCCCGACCCAAAGACGAACCCGGTCTGGGTGCTGCTGATGCTGGGGACCAACGACGTCCGCAGTGACAACCACTTCACGGCGGAGCGGCACCGAAAGAACCTTCAGGCGATCACCGACGACCTCGTGGCGGGAGGCTACAACGTCGTCATCGACCGTGCGCCATCGTTTGTGACGCCGACGCGCTTCAACGGCGTGACGTGGGACGCCGGTGCGCTCGCCCTGCTCCGGTCTTACTTCCCCGAGGAGCGGGCCGTGGCGGCCTCGTTCGCGGGCCGCGCGCCGGGCCGGGTTTTTCTAGGCGACACGTCCGCCTTCGACTACTTCGCCGCCCGCCCCGCCCTGTTCCAGGAGTACGGCGTTTACGGCGGCCTGCACCCCAACGGGCGGGGCGGCACGGACGCGCTCGCGGCCTGCTGGGCGGGGGCGTTCATCCGCATCAACCCGGTGCGGCAGCCGGGCGATAAAAAACGCCCCCGCCTTCAGCATTGAAGGCGGGGGCGTCCAGGCTCGCGCGGGCTACATCGCCCAAGCGAGGCGGCTCAGTGCCGCACCGACCGAGGCCAGCATCAGGGTGATCACCCCGATCTGGAACCAGTCCACCCGGCGCGCGGGCTTGCGGGCGCGTGCCGGGGCATCGAGACCGTCCAGGGGGACGGAGGGGACAAAAGCGTCCAGTGTGTGTGCCATGCCAATCTCCTTTGATTGCTGGGTCCCGCCGCGCGCCCGGACGGCGGCGGCGTGTCATCAGTGACACCTTTGTTATACCCTTTTCATTCCCCCAATAGGCAGTATTTATATAAAAAACAGGTGACGCTACGGTGTAGTTTCCTGTCCCTCCCGCCGCCGCCGGCACAGGTCACGGGCGGCCTCGGGCCAGGTGGGGAAGTCGAACGTGAAGCCTGATTGAGGCAGCAGGGCAGGCACGACGCGGCGGCTCTTCAGCACCAATTCGGTTTCCGTCCCCAGCACGCGCGCGCCGATTTCGAGCATCCAGTCGGTCGCGGGCAGGCCGATTTTGATGCCCGCCGCCTCCCGCAAATCGCGCATGAAGGCGGCGTTGGGGAGCGAGCCGGGGGCGGCGACGACGACCGGCCCCGCCAGCGAGTCGTGGTCCAAAAGCCAGCGGGCGGCGCGCACGAAGTCGGAGCCGTGTATCCACGAAAGGTACTGCCGCCCGTCGCCGGACTGCCCGCCCAGCCCGCGCCGGGCCAGGCCCAGCAGGACGTCGAACACGCCCCTGCGGTCCGCGCTCATCACCATCGCCGTGCGTAAAATCACCTTGCGCGTGTCGGGCGTCTCGGCCCCGTCCAGCGCCTCTTCCCATTGCCGGGCGACATCGAGGCTGAAGCGCCAGGTGTCCGGCAGGCCCGGCTCCGCGCCCCCTAAAACGCCCGTGATGTCGTCATTCGGCGCATCAAAGCGGTGCGCGTAGATCGTCGCCGTGCCGGCCTGGAGCCAGACGCGGGGCGGGCGGGCCGCCCGCGCGATGGCCTCGCCCACGGCGCGGGTCGAATTGACACGCGAGTCGATGATCGCGCGGCGGTTGGCGGGCGTGTAGCGGCAGTTGACGCTGCGCCCGGCCAGGTTGATGACGGCGTCCGCCCCGTCCACTTCTTGCGCCCAGTCGCCCAGTGTCTTGGCGTCCCAGGCCACGACCCGCCAGGGGACGTTCTGTTGAGGCGTCCGGCCCAGGACGACGACTTCGTGCCCTTCGGCGTGGAACGCCCGCGCCAGCAGCGCCCCCACCTGCCCGCTCCCGCCCGGAATGACGATCTTCATAATGGAGTAATTGCGCCTCTGTCTCGTGGCATCTCAGGGCACGAAGCCCCTGTGGGGCTGAGGACAGGATGGAAGCAGAGGAAACAGTCCCTTGCATCGAAGCTAGGGGGAAAGCACCGTTCGTGGACGTTCCGGCGCGAGGCGGCGGGCCGTCCGCAGGTGGGGGGCGTGGAAGCGGACCGCCCGGTGCAGGTGCCAGCGGCGCGGGGTCTGGGCCAGGCGGTGGGCCAGCGTCTTCTCGAAGGGCGTCATCAGCAGGAGGAGCAGCGCGCCCAGCACCAAGCCCGCCCGGCGGGCGGGGCCGGAAACACGGACCGGGCGGGGGGCCAGGGTAGCCGGGGCGGATAGGTGCGCGCGGACAATCGCCCCGCCGGTCGCCGCCAGGGCCGCCCCGTGGCGGTAGACGAGGTAGCGCGGCTCCCAGTGGGTGGCGAACTTGCCCTTGAACGTGTGCAGGCCCTGGAAGTTGTAGACCCGGTTCAGGCGCTGGAACAGGAAGCGGCGGACACAGGCTAGGGCGGCGGACTCGGCGCGGTCGTCCGCACCGGCCAGGGGCGACAGGCCCAGACTCAGCCGCACCGCGCCCTCGGCGGCGAAGGCCTGGGCGGCGGACACGATCAGAAAGTCCATCACGCCGTGCAGGGCGTCGGCCCGGCGGCGCATCAGATCCAGCGTCCAGCCGTCAACTCGGCCCGGCCCGAAGGCGGGCACGAACGTCGTAAAGGCCAGCATCCGGCCCGTCTCGGAGTCGCGGGCAATGAAGCAGCGGCTCTCGCGGAACAGGGCGCTCCCCGCGTCGAAGCCGCCCATCGCAAAGTTCCCCTCCCCCGCCCGGTGCGCCCGCCGCCAGCCGCGCGAGATGTCCTCCATCTCGTCGGCGACATGGGGGGGCGGCGCGTCCCCCACCCCGTAGGTTTCGAGCGTGACGCCCGCTTTTTCGACGCGCCGCAGGTCGTTCCGCAGGGTCTTGAAGCGCTTGCCGGCCAGGGCGAAGTCGGCCAGATCAATCTGCGCGTCCTCGCCGACCTTGACGGCCTTCAGCCCGGCGGCTTTGTAGGTGCCCAGATGGTCCGCCGTCACTTGGTAGAATGCGGGGGCTTTGCCCCGCTTGCGGCAGAAGGCGAGAAAGGCGGCGACGGCCTCGGAGACTTTGGCGGGGTCGCCCAACGGGTCGCCCAGGGCCAGCGTGTGCCGCCCGACCGTGCGGCAGGCGACGCCCCAGCCGTCGCCTGAAGAGTCGCCCAAGAGGTACTGCTTGTCCGGCAGCAGGGCGAAGAAGAGCAGGGGTGCCCCGCCCCACCGCTCCAGCAGCAGCCGTGCCCGCGCCGGGCCGGACGTGGCTTCGTCTTCAAATGCGTCTTCGGAAAGAACGGCTGTGTTCTGTGTGAGCGTCATCAGACGTCCAGTGTACCACGGATTCCGTGCGGGGGCAAGCGGCAGGCCGGTAAGATGGCTTGAGCTAAGATGGCTTGAGCCGACTTATCGGGTGATCTCAGAGAGGCGCGGCACATCGTCTTTGCCGAGACTCTTGAACCTGAGCGCAGCAACGGAATGACGCATCCCCGCTTCCATCACCCGTGCCGGGACGATGCCCCCGTTCGGCCTTCGGATTGTTGCCGTCCGGCCCGGCGGCGGCTCATGCCCCTGAGTCCGTTGAACGTCTCAGATGAACCAGATGCCTTCAGCCGGCGCGTCATCCCGGCCCGATGTGCGGCGATTGGTTGCCCCTGTCCCCAAATGACTTGACACCGCCGACCCGCTACCCCCGCCCGCGGGTGTAGGTGCCGCGGCGGCGGGCCGAAACCTGGTTGGTGACGAGGTTGCGCGACTTGGCCTCGCCTTCGGGCGGCTCCGGTGCCTTGTTCTGGGCGGGCTTGGGCTTGTCTTTGGGTTTAGCCGTGGGAGCGGGATCGGGCGGCGGGGCGGGCGCGTGGCCGTTCTGCTCACGCTCGGCGCGGAGGAGGGGGCGGGCGACGGCGGGCTTCTTGACGACCGGCTCGGGCTTGGGCGGCAGGGCCTGGGCCAAGACCTCGACTATCTCTTCCACCGCCGTCAGCATCTTGGCGGGCGTCTCCGGGGTCGCCAGGAACGCGACATCGGGCAGGAATTGGTGCTGCATGTAGGTGCGCGAGAGCTTGCGGATGGCGTCGGGCAAGAGGTGAATGCCCGTGAAGCGGACGGCGACGCGGCGCTTCTCGGAGACGACGGCGCTGATGCCGACCTGGGCGCAGCGCAGGCGCAGGCGCAGCAGGGCGAGCAGGTTCCAGACCGGGCGCGGCGGGTCGCCGTAGCGGTCCTCGAACTCGTCCTGGAGGCGCTGCACGTCCTCCATCTTGCGGACGGCGGTGAGCTTCTTGTACATTAAGATGCGCTCGGCCTCGCTGGGGACGTAGGCCGTCGGGATGAGCGCGTCCAGCGGCAGGGCGACGTTCGGCAGCTCCCACTCGGCCTCGGCGGATTCGCCCTTCATCTCGTTGATGGCCTGCGACAGGAGCTGCGTGTACAGGTCGAAGCCGACCGTCGAGACCGTGCCCGACTGGGCCGCGCCCAGCAGGTTGCCCGCGCCGCGTATTTCTAAGTCGCGCAGGGCGACCTTGTAGCCGCTTCCTAAATCGGAGAACTCGCGCAGCGCGCCCAGGCGCTTTTCGGCGACCTCGGAGAGCATCTTGTCCTTGCGGTACAGCAGGTAGGCGTAGCCCTGGCGGCTGGACCGCCCGACGCGGCCCCGGAGCTGGTACAACTGGGCCAAGCCCAATTTGTCGGCGTTGTCCACGACGATGGTGTTGACGTTCGGGATGTCCAGGCCGCTCTCGACGATGGTGGTGCAGACGAGCACGTCGAAGTCGCGGGCGGCGAAGGCGAGCATGACGTCTTCCAGCTCGTCCTCGTGCATCTGGCCGTGGGCGATCCGCACCCGCGCGACCGGGACCAGGCGGCGGATCTTCTCGGCGATGTGCGAGATGCTCTCGACGCGGTTGTGCAGGAAGTATATCTGGCCGCCCCGGTCGATCTCGCGCAGGATGACCTCGCGGACCAGCTCGTCGTCGTACTCTTTGACGTAGGTCTTGATCGCCATGCGGCCCTCGGGCGGGTCGTCGATCAGCGACATGTCGCGGATGCCCGACAGCGACATGTGCAGAGTCCGGGGGATGGGCGTGGCGGTCAGCGTCAGCACGTCCACGTTCTTCTTCATCTGCTTGATGCGCTCTTTGTGCGTGACGCCGAATCGCTGCTCCTCGTCCACGACCAGGAGGCCGAGCCGGGCG
>JAABUV010001703.1_pt1 | contig 31386 bp, 11 predicted proteins | sample 5559971 | NCBI WGS metagenome assembly JAABUV01 (sample SAMN10711881, study PRJNA513362) | rock metagenome | isolation source: Antarctica rocks | place: Antarctica: Victoria Land, Knobhead nord | collected 2015-12-19
AATAATACTTACTTTACTAATAATCCTACTATTATATATTATTATTTTAATACTATTAAAATATTTAAAAAGAGTATTATATAATTAGAATCCTAGATATATACCTACGTTTATTATCTAAGAAACTATTAAGGTAAGTTAATAGATAGGATTTAATATATTATTAAGTAGTAATATAATTAACTATTTATATTTATTAAGGCTAATTATACTAATTTTTAGATTAGTTATATTTTCATCTACCTAAGTATTAATAAAGTTATATAGCTAATATATATAATAAAGTATTAAGTATATAAAATTCTAATAAATATAGATATCTTATATAAGTTTTTAAGGTCTTCTACTAGACTTCTCTTATAATTATAAAAAATAAAGCTTTTATTAAGGAGATAAGTTAATTACTATTATAAGAGCGCGGATCTATTTAAAATATTAATAAGTATATTACTTATTTATATTACCCTTATAATATTATACCTTCTTAATAATAGTTAATAGACTTATACTTACTTAGATATCTTTAACTTAAGTATCCTCTAGTAATATTATAATATTATTTAAAGCTTCTAAGTCTAGGGCTTTAATAAAGTCTTATACTATAAGTTTAAAGATATAAGTTATATAAGGAATAGAGTTTTATAATTTATCCTATTAGATATCTCGCTAAGCTAGAGATTTCTCTAGTTTATCTTTTAAGGTTCTATTATTACTAGTATTATTAGTAATAACCCTAAGAAGCTTATCTTTATTCTATAAAGGGTTAATATCTTTATTATTTCCGCTATAAGTAAATACCTAGAATACTAGATATTAAGTAGCGTAAAAGTAATAAGATATTCTTAATATTAAAAATTAGTATTAACCTAGTAGACTAGTACTTTAAGGTAAGCGACTTTTTAGGGACTAGACTAGGCATCTAATATAAGAGAAATATATTAAGGATATTCTAGATCTACTTTAATTTTTATATATATTCCTTTAAAATCTAAAAAGATTATACTTTATAATTTAGTATAATAGATTAGGGTTAAATCTAGACGAGCTATTAATAGTAATTACTAAAACTCTAGTTAGTTAATAGTCTAAAAAGACTAGTTTAAGGTAAGAAAGTATTTATATAATTATTTATTCTACTTCTCTTAATAAAAGTTAGTAGAAAACCTAATATTACTTTTCTTCTAAAGTAATCCCTAAATAGTTAGTTTTATATTACTAATTTATATTACTATAAATAACGTACCTAACTTAAAGAAAGTTCTATTTATAATAATAGGTTAAGCCGTTTATAAAGAAAGTATTTATTTATTTTAAGATATTTCCTTATATTAGATATACTTAAATTACTAGTAGCTATTAGGTAGTCTAGAATTCTATTATACTTCTTATAAGTAATCTTTAGTAATCCCTTAACTATTAATATAATTTAGATAAAGTTCTCTTAAATATTAGCCTATTTACCTAATATAATCTTCTTAATCTAGAGTAGATCCTTAACTTTAGTACTAGACTTCGTCTTAATACTTTAATTAATAGTAGTTTACTACTATTAATACTTTAAACCGGACTTTAGTATACTAACTCTATTTAATAAACTTATTACTCTTTATTAGAATTAAGTCTAGGAAATCTTCCTTAATAGCTTTAATAGTATTCTAGAGAAGTACTTTCTTTTCTTAAAAGGATCTATCTAATATACCCTATCTAACCTAACTTATAAATTAGCTAGGATAAAGACTACTAGATATAAAATTATTTATATTAAGATTATTAAATTCTAATTAAATAGCTTTATTATTAAGGCCTATAAAACTTAATACTCCTAAAGGACTTAAAGGGACTAATATATTCTTAGTACTAATAGCGAGAGAATTAAGGGTAATATAAAATAGTAATATAGACTATTATATTATATAAAATAATAAGTAAAGAATATTAGGTATAAGATAAATTCTAATTATATAAAACTATTTAAATTTATATTATAAGGAAACTATATTAGAGTCTATTACTATTCTATTAGCAGCTTAGCTTCTTAGTAATACCTTAGTAAGTTAGGTTAGTCTAACCCGACTTACTAAGGTACTAAGGGCTTTTCAGGTCGGTACCGGAAACTGGTACTAAGTATTCGGGTCAGTACTAGGAGGTAGTACTAAGTATTCGGGTCGGTACCAATTTATAGTACTAAAACCCGACTCGACGGTTAGTCTAAATAAGGGTAATCTAGTAAGTAGGTTATAAGCCCTTTTTATATATCTTAGAAAATAGTATTAATACTTACTCTTATAACTAAGAGGGCGAGTTTATAATTAGCGAGAGTCTATTAGTAATAATATAAGGATATTAAAAAGGTAGAGGTAGGATTAATAGTTACTATCTACTAGGGTTTAAGTAATACTATCTAGTAGAACTAGCCTATTATTACTCTCTATAATTACTATAAAGTAGAATAGGAGGGATAAGTAATAGTAGTAAGGGATAGTAAGGTCTAAGAATAAACTAGGTTTATTTAATTAATAGTAGAAGTTCTTATAAACTAGAATAAAATATTAACTTTAGAAAAAGTTTATAATTATTATTCTAGTTATTATATTTATTTAATATAACCTTTTATACTCCTCTTTATAAATACTAAGCTCCTCTTAGTAATTATAAGATATCTTATAAATATCCTATCCTATAAAGAGGTCCTATAAAAATCCTATCCTACTAAAAAATCCTATCCTATTCCCGTCCTATATCTTTATAAAGATATAGGATTAGGACCTAATTTACCTATTCTATCCTACGGTCCTATACTATCCTATATAGGATATCCCGTAGGATATCCTATATCTTTCCAGCTAGTAGCCTTTTATAAACCTACTATTAATATAGATATTAATAATTACTATTCCTTAGATTAATTAACCTTAGTCTATTTAAATATAAGCTAATTAGAAGCCTTCTATAGATCCGCTATTAATAAAGATATTAATAGTAACTATTACTCCTACTATTAAGTATATTCCACCTAATTTAATTAAGTATATTCTACTAGATAATATTACTAGTTATCTATAAAGAGATAGGCCTTATAAGAGGCTATAAGATAGATAATAATAAGGGCCTTAATAGCTTAATAAGACTATTAATAGGATAGTATTTATAGAAGACTTTAAGTAGTAATATAATATATATTAAGATATTATTAATATTATAATAATAAGGATATTACTTTCTTCTTTTATTATAGATATTATTATAGATTATTTGGATATATTATTATAAATTAGGTAATTACTTACTAGGCGGAGATAGAAGCCTTCTATAAGCCTAATATTAGCCTATTAAGAGACTTCTTCTCTACAAGAAAATTAATAATTCTATATAAATCTATAAGACTATTAGTTAGAGTACTATTCCTTAATAATAGTAGTAATACTATTATAACTAACCTCCGTTAGGTATTAATCCCTTATCTAGACGCTATTTAACTATCTAAAGAAGGACTAATACTTGTTAAAACTAACGCTATCTTTATAGTACTAACCGATCTATTAGTCCTCTACTTCCTCCTACCTTACCTAATAACATCAAGTTATTTATAATAAGGCCCTTAGATAGCTCTTTACTAAGTCTATTATTATTATTAAGACGTCCCCTATATTACTAATTCCTTACTAGCTATACTAGTACTAATTATAGCTCTAGTACTCTAATATTATAAGACTATTTAATATCTATTTAAACTACTTATAGAAGCCTTCCTTAGTATTAATACATCCTCTACTATTAAAGATATTAGCTATTAACGACTTTAATTATAAGCTATATTACACCTTATATAAATAGTATTAGGATCTATTAGAGAATTTCTATCCGTTTACTAAGTAAAATTAAGGCTTTCCCCGTACCTTCCCTATTCCAGCCTATTAAAACTATTTAGTCTTCTATTATAAGAACTATTTAGCATTTATTTAAACTATCTATAGAGGCCTACCTTAGTATTAGATACACCCTATACTATTAGATTTATTAGGAATTAACGGCCTTATTAGTATAATACCTTACACCTCGTGTAAATAGTATTAGGATCCGTCGGGATCTGTTAGAGGAATCCTATTATTTTACTAAGTAAAAGCGAGGGTTTCCTTATCCCTTCCCTATATCTATTACTATTAATACTAGTATATAAGCGACTATTTATACTACTATTACTTAGTACTTCTACGAGTATCTACCTTAGTATCTAGCGGATCTAGGCTTTTTAATCCTATATATAATAATATATACCTCTTTATTAAGCGTGCTAAGTAGTCTTACTTAGTAAAGAATCTAGTTATAATTTATAATAGTCTTTAGTATAGCCTACGTAGCTAGGTACTAGAGTAGTAGACTAGATATTTAGATACTAAATAATATCTTATAATATATAATAATAGCGTAGACTAATAGATTTAGCTACTACTAAGAAATTTCTAGTATAACTATCCTAGTATAGATATTAAGGACTTTATTTAAGATATATCTACTATTATTCCTATTACCTAGATACCTTTACTAAAGACTTTAAATACTACGCTAGTATAATCTAATCTAAATTAGACTAAAATTATTTAGACTTAGGCTACTTAGCCTTAGTCTATTGAGATTAAGGCTAATTAGAAGCCTTCTATAAACCTATTATTAATATAGATATTAATAATTACTATTCCTTAAGCTAACTAGCCTTAATCTATTTAGATATAAGCTAATTAGAAGCCTTTCACAGATCTACTATTAATAAAGATATTAATAGTAACTATTACTTCTACTATTAAGTATATTCCACCTAATCTAATTAAGTATATTCTATTAGATAATATTACTAGTTATTTATAAAGAGATAGGCCTTATAAGAGGCTATAAGATAGATAATAATAAGGGTCTTAATAGCCTAATAAGACTATTAATAGGATGGTATTTATAAAAGACTTTAGGTAGTAATATAGTATATATTAGGATATTACTAATATTATAATAATAAGGATATTACTTTCTTCTTTTATTATAAGTATGATTATAGATTATTTAGACGTATTATTATAAATTAGGTAATTACTTACTAGGCGGAGACGGAAGCCTTTTATAGGCCTAATATTAGCCTATTAAGAGACTTCTTCTCTACGAGAAAATTAATAATTCTATATAAATCTATAAGACTATTAGTTAGAGTACTATTCCTTAATAATAGATTAGCTAGGTAACCTCTATACTAGATTATATAGTCCTACTTAGGTATATAAGATAAATAGAATATATAGAGATTAGAGCTATATAAATTAGCTCCTACTATAAGAAAGAGATAAGTACTACTTTATATTTTTAAATTTTAGTCTACTATTAAGAAGGTTATTTATATATTATTTATCTAGGGTCTACCTTATATCTATCTAGTTATTCTAGGATTTAATAGATAAGGAAGGCTAATATAACTAGGTAGTATTATTATCTTTATTACCTATATTTATTAGTTAGTCGTCACCTCTAGTCTTATTACCTTATACTAAGACCCTCCTAGTATTACCCTTTCTAACTATATAACTCTATTACTATCTTAAGATAGGAAGTAGTTTATTACTTTAGAACGGGGCCTTATAGTAGGATTATAGCTAGTAAGCGCTTTAAGCGCTTCTATATTACTTAGTATAAATCTTGACCTAGAATTAGTATATACTATATACTATATTTGAGAATAGATAGCTTATAACTCACGGCCAGTATACTAATAAAGTATTGAAGACATGTTTGGTAATGACATCGATTATACGTGCGCTACCGACACCATGAAGAAAGTTCCGCCCTACCATGGCCCCTCATTAAATTCTGAACATAAGATCTTCGATTGGGCGATGATAACCATGTCGGCGAGCAGTGAGACATATGATGATTCGGTATAAGTCGTGGAGATGGTCATAGATATTCGTCTGATCGACAACGCGGTGGAGGACTTGCCGGCAGGGTCCAACACAGGTACAGACGATATCACAACCGGGATAGTTTGGACTCCTGCATGCGAAGAAATCCGAAAGTTCTATACGACGAAGGTCCATGAGAAGGTGTGTTCAAAGGACGATATCGATCACTGTACTGATACTATATCTAGATCATCACTCAAACGAAGATTGCTAGTTTCGTCAAAACGCCTGCGGAGACACAGTCTACGTTCAAGATAGTTAAGCGTATCAACCCAACCATTCAGAACCATCCCATTCGTCGAATCCGCCTTCCTACCGATTACCATATACTTATTCCACTCGTTGTCCAAGGGTTACCACCCTAGATTAAAGTACGGTCTATCAAAAAACACCAGCAGGTGCCGTAGGCGAAGGGATCAGTAGTCTACTTAAAAGGGGGAACAGACCTTATTTGCTCCAAGGAAGGGGGAGGGGTCTACATTCTAATGGGAGGAAAGAACAGGGTTATAGCATAAATCCAGTTCGCTTTTATGGCTTAATGAAACGGTACTGGAAGTTCTAATCAATTTTTCCCCCCTGTTCTTAAACTTCTATGCTGAGTGCTATATATTATGGTTAAGCGTGACCTGGGCTAACATCGTAGTTACTTATAAAAGACCGTTACAACCTTAATACTATAAGCCTCTTTAACTACTATCAGACGTCACCCAGACTATGAATATTTCTAAAACTATCTTTAGTCAAGTTCGCTGAAGAACCTTGAGCCTAGGTCTCACAGGCCTCAATCTACGCTTGCTTATCATGTCGCCGGGAGCCCGCGTCCAGAGTCCATCGAGCGAGCTATTAGAGGTCGGGTGGCCACTGGACCTAGCTTGGCGTAGTCAAAGGATTGCCCAGTGGATATTAAAGGTCGTTATACCAAGACCAAGCTTGATGCTGGCGACCAGTAGGAGCTTATAGGAGGCTGCTGGGTTCGGGCCGTGACGGCTGCGTCGAGCTTGCAGGAGGGATTGTCCAGGGGTTAAAGTCGTTTAATTTAGACCAGTCCGGCTGCGGATAAGAGACAGGAGCTGATGGGGGAAGCTGCGGGCAAACTGCGGATGTGGAGTCTACAAAGGATTGAAAATCATTAGGTTCAGACCATTCCGGCTGCGGGTAATAGGTGGGTGGTTAGGGTTCACTGATAGATGCAGGCCACGGTGCCGGATTTATAGACACAGGGTTCGTAAAGGTGTTGAAATCGTTCGATTCAGGCCACTCTAGCTGTGGGCAGTAGACGGGAGTCTGTGAAAGATGGTAAGTGTCGGAATCGGATGGCGGTGTGGGACTTACAGAAGCAGAATCGACAGGCGGAGGAACAGTTATATTGGGGGGGAGGTGGGGTTTAGAATAACATTGTGTGATTTGGAATATGATGACTGCGTTGAACGGTTTCCATCCACCGAGGCTTCACTTCATTAGCATTTGGCGAACAATCAGAGCAAGAAACATACGAGAAGTCTGCTCAAAGATCGGTCTGAAGATTTCCATTCTTGAAGTATAAGCCTTACCATGAAATGTCGTTTCGTGATGAGCGAGACCAGATGGGATTTTCCACTTTTTGTTACACTCTAAGCATTCTGTCTGCTGCAGAACAATGGCAGCGACCTGATGCTCAGGGGTAGATGTCGTTTTGAGATGCCGGACAGTATGCTGTGCCGACAGAACGCTCCCGCATCCCCGTACGATGCATGCCTTTCCCGTTGATGCTTTAAAAGCGTAAAAGTAGGAGATATCCCTCCTCTTTTCCAGAACTGAAACGCGCGTCAGAGCGGCTTCCAGTATCTTATGTAGTGATCGGTTGGCATCATCTTTCGGGGGAATCGACACGTTGAGAAGGGAAACAGAGTTAGGACGCCCGCCCTGTGAGCAATCTTGATCCAACTGCTCTAAGACTTTAGTTCTGACAAGGAGGGACTCTGCCATTATCCACAGCCGTCGAGAAGGGCTTTCTGAGCAACGCCGGCGCTTGGAAACGGTCTTGCTGTCAGTGACAGCATTTGGGCTTTGCTGCTTTCGCGGTCCTGAAAGTAAATTAGTGATAGATAAGCTTGATGGAGGATGGCTGCTGACTCTTGCTTCGACGCGGACCGCCTGGCATGGGAAGATCCACTTTTCCTGAAGCTTCCGCAGCCATGACTGATTTACAGATGTTGCTAATCTGTTGATGGAACACAAGTCGGTCGTTCTTGCTGCGCTAGGTACAGCATTGTCGCTAATCTTTATTGGTTAGCTTTCAATTGCTCAAAATGTAGGGGTTGCTAGGCACGGGGGTGACAGAAAAGTCTGCACACCCTAACCCGGCCCAATTAAGGTTAGGGTGTGCAGGCTTTTCTGTCACCCCCGTGCTAGGCAATCTTCCGGTGGTCTTAAGCTACGTGGATTGAAGTCTTCGCATTGGCAATGAGATACTTTGTCAATTTCGGGCCATGTTGACTCGATGCTCAAAGGAGGTTTCCAAGTGGGAGGCCGGGAACCTTGTGGAGTGTTCAATGGCGACAAAGGGATTCGATGGTCTGTACATATCAGCAGTATACGAGGGAACAACGCCTTAAAAGACAAGCTTACTGGTTTCATAGGAGATCTGCAAGGAACTCGGGTAACTGATCCTCGTCTCGAAGCTATGGCTTCGAGACCTCCAATCGAATTACGATCTATGAGAGTACCTTCTGAAATCTCGGACTGCGGGAGCTCCAAACTCCCCAATTTGGGCCGGGGAAGCTACAAATCTAGCAGATGGCTTACAGGTCGAGCACCAGTGATGGTTCTCGAGGACTAACTAAGCTAATTTTACCCTTTGTGAACACTCTCTATCTAGAGTCTGCATTCTTCGCATCAATCTGCATGAATGTCTTGCCTCAGATTTCCAGCTGTCGTCGCTGGCTTCCTTCGATACCAAGTACTCCTTGTCCAATCATGTTGAAGAGAGGACCTCGGGATGTAGCGTAGGTGGCAGCTACGGCAGATTCTAACCTGTTTCTAGATCTGTAAAGGTGATTTGCAGGCTAGCATAAGCTGTCATCATAGCGTGATCGCTACCGGTATGATCCTATACGATCTAAATACTCCAATACTTCTCTACCTGCCCATGTTTTCTTGAAATCTCGTCTGCATTTTTCATTGACTTGCCACTTTCTTAGAGTAAACATTTAAATCACAGCAACAGGTCCACGTCAAGGTGGCTGTTTGACTACTTACCAATGTTTTCTTCTCATTCATCCGTTGAGCTCGAAAAGGGATATTTTCACGGTTGTCCTGGTATTACTGTCGATTCGCAACGTCACACCTGGAACAACGATACCTGCAATCGTCAAGAGGCAGGCATCCCACATGGATGCCACGAGGCTCAAGGGTTTCTTCACTCCAAGGACGAGGGCCCCATGTCGCGGGGACCTTCCAGAGCAAGACGTTCATCAAGCTACCTCCATGATGACAACTACACGAACCTTGCCTCCCTTCAAGTTTCGACCTTACCTCCTATCCAGAACGTTATCCAGGCCCTACCGTCACAAGACGTCTTCCAGCGAGTACGGGCAGCCCCAAACGCTACTGTGCGGCCCTCTTCTCCTTCAACACAGGCAACCCAGCAAGGTTCGCGCCCAACTGGTATTCAAAACCTCCTCAATCCTGTGGAAGGTAAAGATGATGCCAATGCTGGCTGTGAACGCCCAGGTGGAACCAACCCCAGGCGCCGGTGCGCTGATCCCATGTGGGCCACCGAACAAAACCAATGGAGAGTCCGCAGTACCGGCATGACTGAGCAACTCCCGTGTCAAGCCGCGGCGAGGTTCGATGAAAAGATCCAGACTTTTCTGATTCCCGTCCGACCACGAAGTCACCACGAACGGATGGCTTTACAAAAAGGACCAGAAGCTGATTGAAGGGATCCATAAATTGATGTACTATCCAGCGTGGATTTTCAAGGGTTTTGATAAACGAATCTTTAATTGAACCGTACTATAAGCCTAGGTAATTTACCCTCGAGAGTGGCCGTAGCGGAAGGTGCCGTTGCGATAGAGGATTCCACCACACTAAAGGGTACACGAGAAGAGGAAGAGCCCCACAGAGATATATAGATAGAGCCGAGGGAAGAGCTTATCGGCTGGTAGATGCCGCCAGACTAAATAGGCAAAAAGTGCAGCCAGCGCTTAGTGGGTACGGAGGAAGATCTCGTACGACGCTTTTCGGAGGAGAGGCAAAGAGAGTACGATGAGAAGGCACTACGACGACGCTCCCTGGCCATAATTAGTGGTGGAGGAAGAAGGGCTATGTTAGAGGACTTACGATAACTGCAAAGAGATGCTGGGTGTGACGGGTTGAACTCGTGGATTGGATTTGGTGCTATGCACCTGCAATTGCGAGCTCCTCAAATTGAGACGTTGCCTCGGAAACGCCAAGCGCAATATCTATTTAGCTCACGATTTCCAGCGTCTCTGCTTTTCTCTTCATAGTATTCTCCTAGTTAACCTAGCCTAGTTTAATCATTTGTTCATCTTGATTCAAACCCTCACAGGTGCACTGCCCAACCGCCCAAACTGGCCAACCGCCCACTTATACCCCTGTCAGAACACTAAAAGTTCGTGATTTTTTCAAAGTGCTTGGAAAATTCTAAAAACTTCCATGATTACTATGAAATGGTAGTAGACCACGAGTATCGGGTTACTTTATTTATTTTATAGCGTTGTTGTGGTCAAATAGAATTCTGGGCGGTCGGGCTGAACCCTTCTAGCTTCTAGGGGCCAAAGACAAAAGTGGAAAGGTCGGGAATGACGTGATGGGATGGAGTTTGAGTTAGGTGCTGGGTCATCAGCCTCACTCCAACCCGCGCTTTCACAACATCTCAACGCTGACTTCTAGACTCGTCAAAAGCTATAGCAAACCAGCACTAAGCTGCTCTTCTTTTATGTGATATCGACTTCTTTGAGCACTGGTACTATCAGACCCCGAATGGACCCTCTAAGCCTAGTCGCCAGTCTCGCTGGTGCAAGCTCGCTGAGCCTGCATCTCTCGCAGACGCTGTATGAATATACAGCCAATATCCGCGACAAATCACGAGATATGACGAAACTTATGGACGAATTGCAAAGCCTTCAAGTGATATTTGAAGCTGTCAACCAGGTCCTTAGATCGAATGCATTGCCCAAAGACGGGAGGAGTGAAACAAGCAGAGAAGATATTCGCCAGACGATGCTCACTGCGATATCTAGATGCGCTGAAGAAATGCAGAGGCTGGAGGGACTTTTCTCGAAATTGGGCATCGGGAAAGAAGTCAAGAAAATCCGATCTAGGATATTTCCGCTCAAGAGGGAAGAGATCTCACAAATTATAGCTCGTCTCGAATCTAGCAGGACGACCCTGACTTTATTACTCTAAGTAGTAACCTTAAATTCTGTTTCTCGGGGTATATACCAACGTTCTAACTCACCATGCTTGTCCAACGTTTTTCTGGAACGGAAGCTGATCATCCTAGCCGAAACGAGCCAAGACATTTACAGATGGTTGAATGCTGCCGATCATTCCTCAATTCATCGTAGGGCGAGAAGTCAACAACTCTCTGGTACTGGGAGATGGCTTCTTGATAGTGAAGAGTTTGTTAAATGGTCTTCGAGTGCACATTCATTCCTATATCTGTGGGGCATTCGTAAGTCAGCCGTATCTTCAGTCGCAATCCTCCGAGTAACTCTTTTAACAGCTGGAAGTGGCAAAAGTATTCTCTTGTGCGATATATACTTCCAACTTAGCAAAATAATTTACTGATAGTGTAGCTCTACAATTGTTGATGACATCGTGGACCGTTGCGCTTCGGAGTTGGAAGTTGCCAAACTAACAGCAGTCGCATACTTCTATTTTGCATTTCACGACTCAAGCAAGCAATCTACAAATCAATTACTTCGATCTCTCGTCACCCAGCTCTTCCGCCAATCTCAGGAGCGATCCAGTGAGCTAAAAGCTCTGTACTCGCAGTGTTCGGACGGCCGGTGGGAACCATCAGAAGAGAAGCTTTTGCTGGTACTTCAAGAGCTTCTCAAAAGTTTCCACGACTCATACATCCTGATTGATGCACTAGATGAATGCTCAGATTGTGAGAACCTTTGCTCGATGTTGGAAACAATGAATGGCTTCCAAGTTGGGAATTTCCACATCTTCGTCACGAGCCGACAGCAGCACGGACTCCATGATACATTACAGGCAATTGCCACGCAACATATTAACTTGAGGGCTATCAAAGTTGATAATGACATCCGCATGTACGTAAGGATGAGGCTGCAGGAAACAAAGTGGCCTTCCACTGTTCGAGAAGAGGTCGAACAGAGCTTAGTGAGACACGCGAACGGCATGTACGTGGACGTAGGAGTCTTAAAAGAAAGACAGGCTGACGTCGTGCACAGGTTTATATGGGTTGCTCTTCAAGTCGAAGCTCTCGAAAAGACGAAAACTTTGAAAGGACTGCGGCAGACCCTCGAATCGCTACCAAGATCACTCGACGCAACTTACGAGCGGATTTTGTCTAACATTAGCGAGCAAAATGCGGGTTTAGCCAAGACAACTTTCAGGTGGTTGGCTTCTTCACTCCGGCCACTACGCCTTGAAGAACTCGCGGAGGCATTAGCTTTTGATCTTGATAGTGAAAATCCCGAATTCTCACTGGAGAGTAGATTGCTGGAGCCGAAAGATATCCTTGATGTTGGCTCAAGCCTGATCACGAACAGAACAGCATCTGACTCCACTGAGGCTTTGGTGTTTGCCCATTTCTCTGTCCCAGAGTTTTTAGCCTCGGAGAGGATCAAGGTAGGGCCAGCTGCATTCTACTATATCCCGAATGACTCCGGTCAATTTGCCTTGGAAATGTGTCTTACATATCTTCGCAAATTTGAAAGTGCCGGGAGTATCCTACCAGAAACATTCTCCGCATTTCCACTGGCAGAGTATGCAGCCAAGTTCTGGACCCAACATGCCGCCACACTGGAACATAGCTCTAATTTCGGCCCTAATATCAGACGCCTTGTTCTGGATCTGCTTCGCCGACCAGTAGCCTTTGCAAATTGGATTCGATTATATGACCTCGATGATCCCTCAAAGGAGTTTCCGTATACCGAGGAACTCCAGAACGTCCCTGGACCACTGTACTATATGTCGCTTGCTGGTCTACCGAGTCCCGTGCGGTGGCTATTGGCCGAAGATGGGAGCCGCGAAATCGATGAAATTGGTGGTCGATTTGGTTCCGCGATACAGGCTGCTGCGGCAGGAGGTCATGTTGAAGTCGTGAAAGTACTTCTCGAAAGTGGTGCTGACGTCAATTTACAATGCGGAAGTTACGGAAGTCCTCTGCAAGCAGCGACAGCCAGTGGCCAAAGTTCTGTCATACAGCTTCTGCTTCAATCTGGAGCGGACGTCAATCTCCAAGGTGGCTTATACGGTAACCCGCTACAGGCTGCAGCTGCGATCGGGCAACAACATGTGACGCAGCTTCTACTGGAACATGGTGCAGATGTTTACTCACAAGGAGGGCACTACGGCAATGCCTTGCAAGCAGCTATTGCTAAAGGAAAGGATAGTGTTGCTATGCTGCTCATTAAAGCGGGCGCCTCCATAAACACAACAGGGGGATTTTATGGAAGTCCACTGGTGGCAGCTGTCATCGAAGGCCATGATCATATGGTTCAGACACTAGTAGACCACGGAGCTGATGTTACCATCGAAAGATTTCCCAATCGAACTTTAGTACATGAAGCAGCGAGTTTAGGACATGTCGAAGTCGTGCATGTTTTACTTTGCACCAAACTCCAAGTCTCATCGGTGGACAACTCGGAGAGGACTGCCCTTCATGACGCTGCCGCGAAAGGTCACGCTTCAGTGCTCGAGTTGTTGCTTCGGCACAAGATCGACGCCGATGCAAAAGACAAAGACGGGATGACAGCACTGCATTGCGCCGCAGATGGCGGTTTCCCTGCAGCGGTCAAAGCCTTACTAGACTTCGGAGCGGATATCAATGCTATTGACCGTCAAAGATCTACGCCATTACATCTAGCAATACAGAGACGACACGGAGCTGTTCACCGGTTGTTGATTGACCTCGGCGCGAGGTTGGATTTGATGAACAAGAAAAAGTTGACTCCTGCTCAAGTGGCATTCAAGATGAATCTCCTCCATCCTAAGAGGTTTCGCCCTGATAGGAGAAAGACCGAGAAGCTAACCAAAGGGCATCAAGCCTTAAGCGTGGAAGTGTTGAAAAGAAAGCCCGGTGTAGAGGCACAGAAGGTCTGCCCCCTTCCTTCTACGGGATAACGATGCCAGCAGGTTTCTGAACTGAATGCAGGAAAAATATCGCTTTGTACTCGAGAAAACATTTACATTGAAAAAAAGGGGGCAAGGCCGTGAAAGTCAACTTTTGAGAGAGTATGATGTCGTACAAAGACTACATCATCCAAACATCGTCAATTTTCTGGGCTACAAGGAGCGCAAAGGCGAAGGATGGCTTTTCATGGAGTACTGCACAGAAGGCGACCTATCTTGTTATATCAAGCGAGATCCGGATTCTAGCGCAGGGGAAACGAGCGAGGAGCCATCTCCCTCAGTTACACAGTCTGACAGCAGCAACAGCAGCGAGTCTGACGATTCCGATCCCAGCTCAGACGACAGTAATAGCGATGAGTCCCGCCCAGAAGTAACCGAAGCACCAACTCTTACATGCCAAGACATATGGCATCTTCTGCTTCAACTTGCATCAGCACTAGCGTATTGCCACCATGGTTTAGTGGAGCAAAAGGGAATGATATTATTCAGACTCCCATGGCAAACGATTCTACATCGAGATATCAAACCAGAAAATAGTACTTATCCTGACGCCCTTAAAAAACGTTGTCCGTCGCTGATTCTGAGCAGTTGTTCTCACGAAAGATGATCGGAACCTCCTTGTCGCAAAGCTTTGTGATCTAGGTCTCGCAAAAGTTTTTGATGCGAACTTGAGGCAGACACGAGGAATAGGCAGTGCTAAATACATGCCACCCGTGAGTACTCACGTGTCAGTGCGAGCTAAATCTAATCGTTCACAGGAGGTACTTGAACGACGTGAACCTTGGACCATAAAAGGCGATATCTTTGCTCTCGGAGGTTAGTAAGCGACAAGATTATTTGACAACTTCATGCTAATATGTTCTGTAGCGACCTTGAAAGATCTGAATCTTCGTCTAAACAGCGACCTTGGCATCTCCCAGGCTGATAGACTATCCATCTTTCAGAAATGCGAAAAGAGTCTTCAAACAACGCTTGACGATTGTATTGCAACCGAAGCAAAAGACCGGCCAAGCAGTCTAGTGATCCTACAACATGCGAGAGATCATCTTTCTATGCTACCCGATGACGGCAAATGGCAATTTCATCAAGATGGGCCATCGCAGACCTACGAATATCCACTGAATGCGATTCTCGAGTGCTTAGAGAGCTTGTTCTATTCTATCTCAGAGACGGAATTGCACCATGGAGTCGGCTGGATTTCAAGGTTTCAATTGCTTTGGGATGATATTGGATTGAAGACGGGCAAAACGATTCTGTGGAGCGACAACGAGAATGCATATCTGAAGATTCTACTAAAACGTCCAAAGACTAGAATTGATCAGAATTCGGAGGTTTCTCTCGAAGACCTGTGGCAACCAAGAATCACCTCGTTGGAAGGGGAAAATATACCCTCTGGCTGTCGGTGGAACACACGGAAGTTATCCGCACCAGATCTAAAGGAGATTCTGGGCAGGGAATTTTCTTAAATACCCTCACGTATTCTAATAGCTAGAGTTACTATCCCTAGCTAATACTAGTATATTAACCTAGTATTAGTAAGCTATATAACTACCCTTAGGGGGTATACTAATATAATAGTATCTATATATAAAGTAATAGGATTTACTTAAATAGATTATATAACTAGTTAGGCGGAGTTACTATAAAAACTCGAGTTCTAAATAAAATATTAGAATAACTAGGGGTATAAAATAGCCTTTATTTAAAGTAATAATAAACTAGTCTAAGGCCGTAAATATTAATAAATCTTCTAGGAATATAAGATATTTATTACCCTATTAGCTCCTTATAACCCTTATTAAAATAGGATCGCTAAATAGAAGAACTAGATACTATTTAGTAAAGTTAGAATAGTTCTTATTAACGCCGGACTATTATAAGAGTTCTAGGGTAAGGTTATCTATTATATTAATTATATTAAGAACCTTATACCTAGTAAGGATAGGAAGTCCCCCTTTAAGAAATAGCATAGTTATAAACCTTAATTAATATACCTAAAGCTATTTAAATATTAGTACTACTTATTTAATATATTACTAAATAAGAAGAAACTAGATAATAAAGCTATTAAATATCGCTTCCTTAGCTATAATAGTAAGAGTATCTACCGCGTATAGGATATTAAGGGATAATATATTACTTAATTAATATATATAGTATTTAATAAGAGGGCCGCTATATTATTAATAGATAATAATAAGCTCCTAATAGAGGGAGACTCTAGTAACGACGATAATATAGTAGACCTCCTAGGCTAGCTCTAGACTAACTAATTAGATGGCGGTAATTAGGCCTTAGAGGGAGTAACTACCCCTAATTAATAGGGTATTAAGGGAGTACTAGATAATACTAAAAATACTAATAATACTAGTAATACTAGTAATAGATTAGTAATAACTTTTCTATCTAGCTAATTAATATTAGGCCTAACTAATAATATAAGTAGGCCTACTAGTCTAAGTAGACGTAATTAGGATAATCTACCTAAATTAAATTAGAATAAGTTAAATAATTAGACTACTAAAAATAGCTAAGTGGAGTCGGAATTACTAACTAATTAATATTAGAATAGTTTATATTTATATTTTATACTCTACTATCTAGCTACTTAGAGCTAATAAGGGCGTTCTAACTCTAGTTTATTAAGAGGAAACCGTGAACTATAGAAGAAAACCTCTCTTACCTACCCTATTTACTATAACGTTTCTAGGCCTTTAAATACTATATACTATCCTCTCCCTTATACTCTATACTACCTTAGTATTAGATCTTAATATCTATATACTCCTCTCTCTCACTAGGGCTACGCCCCTTTCTCTACTCTTAAAAGGTTTATACTCCCTTAATTACCCTCTTACCCTTCCCTATATAGTTTAACTAATACTAATAAGTGCCCTTAGCCCTCCTACTAGTCTATTACTACCCTAGCTACTCCTCTCTTATACTATCTAGTATTAAGGTATCCTTTTCTATTTAACCTATAATACTAGGTTACTAGCCTAGTAGAAGGCTTATAATACTCCTATTAGGAATTACTACGTATCTTTTTTATAATACGTAGGAGGGAGCTATTAGAGTTATTAAGGGGGGTATAAATATACTTTATTACCGTTATTATATTACTATTTCCTAGTATTAAGCCGTATAATAATCTACTTATAAGAGAAAGTAGATTATATTAAAATCCCGCCGGCTATACCTATAATTATAGGGTTACTACTCCTACTCCTACGCGTAGTTATAGTCCTCCTAGCTAGAGGGGGTAGCCCTAACCTATTATTTTAACTCTTCTACTTAGTATAATACCTTCTATCTCTTAACCTAGAGTCTCCTATACGTAGAGCTGATGCTACTAGCGGGAACTAAGGTAGGTATTATTATATATACTAAGGGCGCGCTCGCCACGTATATAAAAACTTTATATAAGGAGCTCTACTACTATATAATATCTTAATTTTATTCTAACTACGTTTAGACTAGAGACCTCTTAGCTCTATTAATAAGTAATAGGTTCGTAGCTAGTACCGCGTATAGGTAGATCTTATTACTAGCCTATTAGAATAGTTAGGATAGTTTAATATACTAAATTACTACTATAATACTATTAGCTATTATTAATAAATAATTAACTTAAAATAATAATTCTTAGAGAATTATTCTTAATATATCTCGTCGTTCCATTTGTAATAAACTACGGATCGATTATAACTAGATAAATAAGAGGGGTATAAAGTCTTCTAATAACCCTAATAGGTTTAGAGCTATACTTACCTATATTATTACTAGTACTAAGGAGCGCCCCTACCTAATATTAATAGACGAGGCTCTTAATAGGCCTAATAGTAATAAATAGCTCGCTACTACTAAAGAAGAACTAGCTAATTATAATAAGTAGATAATATAATAAGAACTATATTAACTACCTTATAAAGTATATATCTTACTAGGGAGGTAGGTCTTATCCTATAAATATGGGCTAATAGGCGAAATAACCTAATATAAAGTACGGTAGGTAGTTAAAGGCTTCTATTAAATTAAGGGGATTAATTTTAATAAGATATTTTTATTAACCCTAAAGGTATTATTATAGTAACTCCTCCTAGCTTTAATAGCTAAATATAGGCTAGTTATTAAGTATTTAGATATTATCGCGGCCTTCTTAAAATCACTTATTTAGGAAGAAATCTAGGTAGAATAACCCTACCGCTTTATTAATAGCTAATAAGGCCACGCTTATAAACTAAATAAAGCTCTATATAGCCTTAAATAAGCTTTCTATAAATAGTATAAAACCCTTTATAAGGTACTTAAATCTCTAGGTTTTAAGCGCCTAGAGTATAATTATTACATGTTTATTAATACTATTATAAAAGTTATTATTATAGCCTACGTAGATAACTTACTATTTATAGTATATAACTAAGACCTAATTACCTAGATAAAGAAGGAACTTAATAAGAGGTCTAACTTTAAATATATAAGAGACTTAAAAGACTATTTAGGAATAAATATTATTAGAAATCTAGATAACTATTCTATTTAGGTTAACTAAATAAAATATATTAACTAATTATTAAAATAACTAGGTATAGAAAAATATTCGCTAGCTAAGTCGCTTATAGAATAGGCTAATATCGCTATTACTCCTAACGGCTATATAGCCTCCTTATCTAAAAGGGAGGCTTATTAGTCCCTTATAAGAGTACTTAATTAGCTAAGTATTATAACTAGGCTAGATATTATATATACTATTAGTAACCTAAGTTATTTACTTAATAACCCTACTCTGTAATATATAAATATAGTGAAAAGGGTATTATATTATCTATTAGGAATAGTTAATAACGGCCTTATCTATTAACTAGGTAATAATAATAGCCTAGAAGGTTTTATTAACGCGTTATACTATAATAACTATAAGATATCTTATTCTACTAAGGCGTATATCTATAAACTATTTAATAGCCCTATTACCTAGTAATCTAAATTATAAAAGCTAGTAGTAATATCTATATATAAGTCTAAATATATTACTATAATAGAGGTATATAAAGAAGCTCTATATCTAGGCCTTATACTTAAAGAGCTAGGGTATAATAAGGGAGTAGTACTAGTACTCCTAAGTATTAATAACTAGGTAGCTATAAAATTAGCTACTAACCTAATTAATTATACTATTATAAAATATATCTAAATAAGATATTATTTAGTATATTAACTTATTTCTAAAACTAAAGAAATCTATCTCTAATAGGTTAATATTAAAGGCTAATATATTAATCTACTAATAAAACCTATTAGCCCTATTAACTTTAACCTAGCTAGATAATAATTAGGACTAGCTTTAAGTAAAGTATAAGGGTATTTAGATATAATAGTTAGTAATAGGTAGACTACCTTATTACTACTAATCTAAGAGGGAGTATTAGAACTTAGGCTAGGTTAACCTTAGTAGTTACTAATTAGGACTAGTTAGGGGGTCTTAGTAGACTAGTAGAGATTTCTTATAATAGCTATTCTATTCTATATAGCTATATCTATCCATTTAGTTATTATAATACTATTATACTACACCTAAATTATATATAGATAACTTATTAATATTATTACTATTTAATAAAAGCACCTTGGAAGCTAGTATTCCTAGCCTGCTAGAATGTACTATTAAGGGATTAGGAATTTAGTGTATATAGTTTCAATGCGATTAGCCTACTATAATACCCTAACCCTAACCCCGCTAAATTAAAAATAATCGCTGATTTTATCAGAGCTATATAACTATACTACTTGATATTTAATACTTATAATAAGTATCTAAGTAGGCTAAAAGATATATATTTATCTATAGCATCTAACGCTTTATAATTATAGAAATCTGTCTATGTACGTAGAAGATATAACTAAATTAATAAGTTTACCTACTAAATCTATGTGTCTTAGTACCGCTTTACCCGTTATACCTGTGCTTATACCTTCCTAATATACCCTACTAGTAATAACGACTTATAATAAATATCTAAGTAGGCTAAAAGATACGCATTTATCTACGGTATTTAATACTTTAAAAATTTTAGAAATCCGTCTATATATATAGAAGATTTAACTAATTTAATAAGTTTGTTAAGTTAAAATTTTACTATAATTCGTGGGGTCGTGGTTAGGGTCTTATAGTAGGCCAATCGTATTGAAACTGCATACGCTAAATACCTTACGAGCCTAACACCCATAAGTCTGTGGATCACAGGCCTTAAGCGAGAGCCAGAACATCGCAATTTTGTACAATTATAGCATTTAATTAGGCGTTGCCCACCCAAATCGCTCCATAAGTACATGCACCCAATACTCCTGCTTATCTATTAAGCTGTTAATCCATTCTTGTGGAATTGCGTCCCACTCCTCTCTTATTGCAGCTTGCATCTTTTCCTCATTCGTCGGTTGGCGCTTCCGGCGGTGTAACCTCTGTTTTATCCAACGCCAGCACTTCTCAATTGGATTCATATCAGGTGATGTTGACGGGTGAGGCATAAGAATAATACCGTGGGCTATCGTCCACCTCGCACAGCAATTCCGTACAGATTTGTGGCCGTGGGTGGAGTTGCCGTCTTCCATAAACAGCGACTCCATTGCGGGGTTGAGTTGGTGGGTTGTCTTCGCAAAATCGTTTACAAAACCTTGGATATGCGGTTCAAGGACTTGTGCCAAATAATCGGCCTGAGTAAAGGCTCCTGATCTGCCAGAACCCTGGATAAATATTAAGGGACTCTTATAGCCATACCCAATTGCACCCCAAGCGTTGACTGGTGTAGTATGCCCGCGGTGAAACTGATATTAAATACAAGTAGGACAACACCGCTCTCCTCTCTTCCTCGTCACTCTCTCTTCTGCTGTCCTACCGCCAATTAACTGAAGATGACTGAATCTTCTTTCCAAATTTTAGGGCAGAGCTGACGCTGTGACATCAATGGTTACAGACTGAAGATGACTGAATCTTCTTGACATTTTCTAGGGCAGAGCTGACTGCGAAAGCACAATTCTGAAATCAAGAGCGGAGATTCGCAGATGGATGGAAGCTTGTACAATCGACAGGGAGGTGGGTGGATCTTTGATGGATACCAGGGTTGTGGCTCAATGAAATCCGTGATTGTTTGGCTAGCTAGCGGCCATAGCTGAAACAGGACGAGACCCCCATTTCAAAGATAAAATTGCAAAATCTTTGAAGAGTTAGTCGATTATACAACTGCTTATATTTCTCCTTTCTTCTGCCAAAGTCCACTCGCAAGCCAGCTGGCTTTTGGGATTATGCTCAAAGATAGTAGCATTGATACCTGGAGGTAAAGCTTCTGTACCATTGATGGAGTCATCGACGCTGTCTTTTTTGACTTTTCCATTAATCCACGAGCTTACCGGTTGCTTACCAAAGTATGCCCGGTCCCCCTTTAACGCTTTTAATTGGATTCTGTACGCAAAGCATATTTAATGCATTAAAGGCAGCTAAGAAATGAGCCCATACTATTGTCGTTGGAGTAAGGGAAGATACTCCGAGAGCGCATGTTCCTATTGATGAGGATCCAAGAATCGTTAGCATTACTTCAGACAACGATAGAGACAAGGTCCCTTATGGATATCCCTTGCTCAGCTTATTAAGAAGGACCAAAATAATACGAACCTTGAAAGTAAATTTTGGGGACACCGGGCTGTAAAGTTTCGACGCTATCTGGAGGCATAAGACCAGACCATGAGAGTTTCTCGCAATCAATAGGGCTTAGACCACTTCCAAGACTATCGTCACACTGGTATGTCATATCCCCTATGTCACCGTCAACAGCTTCAATCGTATTGTCGATTGAGTCTTTGCCAGCCTCTCCCATTGCGATTAGAGCGTTAGCTGCACTCATATCACCTGACGAGTCAGTATTGTCTCCTTCTCCGATATCTGTTTGAGGACTGTCAGCTCCGTTGTCAGTATCACCCTGGGATTGTCCTCCACTACCTTGTATATTTCCTTCACCTGCTTCTCCTCCCACTCCTCCGCCTGCTCTTCCCTCTTCATCTCTTGAGGAAGAAGACGTATTATTAGTAGACTCACTCCCTGGAGGCTTAGGAGTCGGAGGTATCGGTCCATCGCTCGTCAACAGAGGAAAAGGACGTGGAGGTTTTTCGCGCGAAATGTGCCAAGACAACCTGAGGGAGCATTGAGAGAGCTTTGCACTGCCTTACTGTTGTAGGCCCGGCACCAGTTTGCGCAAGCGGCCGCCTTGCTGCCTAGAATCCTCAACCGCTGCTGCCTTTTGACGAAGTTGGACTCCTTTTACATGGCTGGCACATAATAATGAACTCCAGCGCATAAATCCTGTCCAATCTCTTTATAGGAGCTCTACTACGTACAGCCGCGACTGACACAGATCTAACACTGGCTATTCGGTCTAAGAATTTCTTGATTGCCAAATCGCAATGACTCAACCTTTGACCTTTTTCTTGAGCTCCTTGGAAATCTTTTTAGCATTCTCCGATGTCGCTGCTTGATCGGTATCCACGTCCACAGTCGCACATACATTGTGAGAATCTTGGATCATTTATCAGAGACTGGGGAGGACCGACCAAAATAGCTCACAGCCTGGCCTGGTAAGGATTAAGTTTGTTGTCAAGCTCTTAGGCGTATAAATTCCACGAAAGAGGAAATCTGGTATGGTTTTTGACAATAACATCCTGTCTCGTCTCTGTATCACTACAACAAATTAGGAGGAGCGTACAAAAGCCCGCCATGTTTCCGTGCAGCTGCTTCGAAATAAGATAATTGCCATGAGTGCCATTCGCTTGACTACTAATTTGCATGGTTAAGCTGGAAGCCATCCTTGGAGATACCTTTATCACGTGGTACACTTAGAGACCTACGTTGTGCAGCGGCCTATGGTGGCAGCTGGCCGATCCCTTGCCCCATACCACTTTCTGATTCGTCGCTGTGATTACCAATCTAAAAGTAGAACGGCATTCATTTGATATTGTCATGAAGTGGTTGTGGACGGGAGAACTACCCTGAGATTGGTCCCTCAGAAACAAGGAGTGTGGAAGCATTTAAATGTAATAAGCTCTTGAGATTTAGGAGGGTATATTTTAGGAATTAGAGGTAGAAGATATAGTAACTTAGATTAAAAGATAGGAAGAAGGTAAGTAGAGGTATTTAAAGAAATTAGCTACGTAGATTATTACTCTACCTACTTACTATTATACGAGCTTACCCGCCTAGTTATAATTAGCTTTATAAAGAAAAGATTAAAAAAACGCCTACCTTATCTTAGAATAGTATAATAATATATAACTCTTAATACCTAAAGACTTCAATCTAAATACCTATTATTATTTTTAAATTCGCCTACTATATAAATATTTATAGTATTATTTTAGGCTTTAATACTATAAAGAGATTATATAGAGAATACTTTATCTAAAGAATATCTAATTTAATAGGATAGTATCCTTAATAATAATAAACTTAAGGGCTTATAATTTATAGTATTAATAATCTTTATAAGCTAGTATATAAACTAACCGCGTCGAGTTAGTACTTTAAACTTAAGTTAGGTACCTAACTCGAGTCTTAGCGATTTAATACTAAAATCTAGTACTTAGTATTTAAGTTAGTACTAATAGTTAGTACTAAGTATTCGAGTTAGTACCTAGGTAGGTACTAAGTATTAGTACTAAAGTATTAACTTAAATTACTAAGACTTTAATTTTAGTAAGGGTATTTTACTAGACTATAATATTAGGAATACTTTATAATAATATAGAAAGGTAATATAATTATTTAATAGTCTTTAATAGATAACCTATCTATTTAGTTAGATATTTCTATAATTCTTTACTTATAATCCTTCTATTTATTACTATTCTCCTTACTATTATTATACTTACTATTATTATCTTTACTATTACTACTAGTCTTACTAGTATCTTCTAGCTTATATTTCTTATCTTCTTCTTTATCCTCCTTAGTAGTATATTTAATTTCTTTCCTATTAGCCCTAACTTTAATTAAGATATCCTCCTTATCTTAATTCCTTTATATAAGGTTAGGTATAATATAATTCTTTATATTAAATATATTAATATACTCTTATATAAACTTAATATAAGTATTTATAATATTAGGGTCTTATATATCTTTTAACTCCTTTAAATCCTTATAATATATAATCCTTTATTTAATAATCTATTTAATAGGTAGATTAAATCTAGTAAATTCTAGCCTAATAGTATTTATATCTTCCTTAGAAGTATTCTAAAAGTTAAGTTAATTAGAAGATAGGATTAAAGATAGATTATATATTTACCTCTTTTATAAAATTAATTATATTATTTATATTCTATATATAATTTATTAGTATATTTAACTTAATTTATTTCTTAGTAGCCTCTTTATTATCTTTAAGGCGTAACTCTATCTTAAAATATTCTATTATATAGTATTAGCTATTTAGGAAGTATTATAAATCCCTCTTTTATAATATCTTTAACTCTAATTATTAACTCTATATAATCCTCTTTAGTAGCTATCTTTTATATATTTTATTCCTTTAACTTCTTAATCCTTTTTAATACTACTATATAGTTATTAGATACTTTTATATATAATAGCTTCTTATTATTATCTTAGTCTTTTACCTATTCTCTACTTATACTTAATTTAAGATTCTAGTTATAAAGACTTAATATTATTATAGTATTATATTAGCTTATCTATCTAATAATATATTTAGGTAATATAATTAATAATAAATACTTATTATATATTAATAACCTATCTTACTATAATATCTTAAGTATATAAAGGTAGGAAGAGTTAGAAAGAAGATTTTAAAGGGTAATTATACCTATAATTATATTAAAATTATATAGAATATTCTACTTAATATTACTTTACCTTATATTAAAAGTTTTAAACCTTATATTCCTTCTTTTATCTACTATTAAATATCTTTAATAACTTTAATAATAGCTTATATTAAGTAGACTTATAATATTATCTAATAGTATATTTCTTACTTTATATATTAATAGGTAGATAGTATAAGTAGCTAATAAAATACTAAAATTACTAGCTAAGAAAGTTAGAGCGCTAAAGCCTATATAAGGTAGGAGGGGAATATATTATTAAGAGGGAAGGGAAAGGTAATATAAATAGGTAATATATTAAATTATAATTAATTAATCCTTTATAATTAATAGGACTTATAAGATAAAAAATATAAGGTTAATATAAGTCTTAAAGCTTTAAAGAAGATAAGATAATACTAAAAATCTATTAATAACCTTATCTTAAAGCTACTATTTAGTTATCTTATAAGGGAGGTAATATTAGGATATCTTAATATATCTAGCTAGTACGATATAGCTTACTAGTAATATCCTAGCGGTATTAGTTCAGCTTCTTATTATCCTAATAGATATCCTTTTATCTAGATATCTAAGAGGCTAGGTAGCTTCCTTAAGAGGTATTTAAATAGTCCTCCCTCTACCTCTTTAGAAGGTAGAGATTAGTTCTTTTATAACTATAAAGTTACTAGAGTATTAAATCTACCTTTATAATACTACCTACTTATTAATAGTTTATACTATTTATTCTAGCCCTTAGGAACCAGCCTCTTAATCTAGTTCCTAATAGTTCTAATCTCTCTACCTTTTAAGGGGGATAGTCTAGATTATAATAGTATAATAATATAAAGATATCTAATACTAAATAAGATAAAAATATATTAGAAGTCTAATATAATAAAATTAATATAACATTAAAGTCTAATATAGAAGATATTAAAATAATAAATAATATACCTAGTAATAGAATTTCTAATAAAACCCTTACTAGTACTATTATACTTAATAAACTTATTACTACTATTAAAGTTAAAGAAGAGTAGTTAATAAAGGAAAGAAAGTTTTAAGGTATCTAAGAAAGAGTAGCTTAATTATAAGTAGAAGTAGACGCGGTTATACTAGATCTATATTATATTACTAGTAGATTACTAGGCGAGATATAATAAAGGTTAGGACTAGGCCTAGTAAAGAATTAATGCCCTCTAAATTAGGGTATTAATATATAAGATATATTAGACCTTAAGGTAGGCTCTATCTTTAATAGTTTTATACTAAGTTAGTCTATTAAAGGCTAGTTAAAAGAGCTTAATAATAGATACCCTAGGAGCTACTTAAAGCCTAAGGACTTATCCTTTTATAAGGGGAGAAATATATATAAGTATAAGAAATAGTATTAAGTTATAAATATTATATTCTAATTAATACCTAATAAATTCCTAATTAAGTTTATAAAGGTTACTTAGATTATATAATTCTTAGAAGGTAAACCTACTAAGTTATAAGATTATTATAAAAAGATATTATTAAGAAGAGTAGTTACTTAAGAGTACTTTATATAATATTTATTAAACCTTATTAAGGACCTAGTAAACTACTAGTTCTATAATATATAATTATACTTAGAGGTATAATAGAACCCTAATTAATTAATATAGAATTTTAATATATATTTAAGTAGACTTAAATCATAAATCCCTCCCTTTTTAAAGGAATATTAGTAGATTAACTTCTTTATATAATTACGCCTAGACCCCTAAAAGGCCCTTATAAACCATTAAGACCTCTTTATAACTAAAGAAAGCCTACTTACCCTTACTACTTAGTTAGAGAATAACTAGTAGTATTATACTAGAATAATAGTAGGTAATAGTTATATTACTAAAAAAGAGGACTATCTTAATAAATAGAATAAAGGTTAGAAGAGGGAAGGAAGTTAAGATAGGGGTATTAATCTTTTTATAAAAATAGGAAGTATTTAACCTACTAGTAGTTATAATAAATTACTAGATACTAAGGAAGTATTAATATATTTTAACTTAAAAAAGGAGTACTATAATAGGGACTATTATAGGCCTAGGATACCTAGGAATCTAAATATAATACCTATTAATACTATTAGGAAAGGGGCTACTAAATTAAAAAAAAGGAAGCGCGCCTCTATTAAGACCTTAATACTAAGGCGCTTACCTATTAAAAGGGGTTTATTATTAATTTATAATATTAATATTAATAGCTCTATTAATATATAAGGTATATAGGATTATATAAATTTTTTAATAGATATAAGAGCGGAGATTAATATTATCTCCTAGAGCTTTATTAAGTAATATAATTTAAAGCCCTTAAAGGGTTATTAACTACTAATTCTAAAGTAGATAAATAGTTAGTTAGTCTATTACTATAGTATATACTAGGTAGAGTACTATCTTATTAATAGCTAGGGATAGCTAGGCTAATATACTAGCGTGTTCTATATAATTAAGAAGAAGGGGTTACTAATTATTCTTAATATACCAACCTTATTAGAAGTAAGGATATAAGTAGACTTAAGGAGTTAAAAGTAGTAATTCCTATTAAACTCTACTAGAATATCTATCCTAGAGCTATAAGTATTTATAGATACTCTTAAAGGTAAATTAGTAATTTATACTATTATTTATATTAGGTTATCTTAGGTAGAAACCTAGAGCTCTAATAATAAAGTATTAAAGCTACTTAAAAGTCTTTATAACTTTTTAAATATCTTTTTAAATAAGGAGGTAGGATAACTACCCCTATTTAAGTCTAGGGATTATACTATTAATATAAATGGTTATAAGCCTCTTTATAAGCTTATCTATAATTTATTATAAAGGGAGTTAGAAACTCTATATATCTACCTAAATAACGCTAAGTTAAAGGGTTAGATATAAGAGTCTATTAGCCCTACTAGGGCTCCTATTTTATTTATACTAAAGAAGAATAGTAGCCTATATTTATATATTAACTATTATAAGTTAAATAAGGTAATAATAAAGAATTATTATCCTCTCCCTTTAATTAGTAAAATACTTAATTACTTATAAGGTATAAAGTTATTTACTAAGTTAGACCTTAAGGATACTTATTATAAGATTTATATTTATAAGGGTAATAAGTAGAAGATAGTATTTTATACGCGGTATAACTATTTTAAATATATAGTTATACTATTTAAGTTAGTAAATACCCTAGCGACTTTTTAAGCCTATATTAATAGAGCTTTAGTAGGCCTAATAGATATTACTTATATAATATATCTTAATAATATCTTAATTTATTTAGAAGATATCTTAAGTTATAAGTAATATATCTACTAGGTACTTAAGTAGTTATAAAAGTTTTAACTTTATATAAACTAAAAGAAATATAAATTTTATACTAATTATAAGGGTACTACGTAATAACGTGGCTATTAAGTACTATAAACGGTAAGTATATATATATATATAGAACTCTCTATTCTTATTAATAGTAAGACTTATTACTACCCTTCCCTTTAAGGGGAATTCCTTCCCTTATATATTATAGGTAAAGGGGTAGCGTAGTACTATTATATATTATAAATACTATATTAATAGTAATATTATATTCTTAACTAATCCTTATAATTATCTCCCTATCTAGGCTCTTAGGCTCTAAGAGTATAAAAGGTTATAATTTATAAAAGATACTCCCTTAGTAATAGAATATACCTCTAATAAGAATATAATAATATAATTAATTATAAGGCCCTCTAAGTTAAGCCTTAAAGAATCTATAATTTTATTAAATTATAATAATTATAAATACTACTCTTATATATAATCCTTATATTATAATATATTCTTATTATACTTCTTATTATCCATTATTAATTTATTATAAAAGTAGTTAGAAGTCTTAGTATTTTAAAGTAAATAAGAAGTTATTATTATTAAGGGTTTATTAAGTATTTAAAGTATACCTTTTTTATATAACTTTAATATTATTCTTCTAATTATAATATCTTAATTTTTTAATTAATTATACTAAGTCTCTTTTAATTCTTATTTATATTATTACCCCCTCCGCGCCTCATTATACCTACCTATACTTCTAGTAGTTACTTTATAAGTAATCCTTAGTAATAAACTTACCCTTACTACTAATTAAAAGAAGACTACTACTACCCCCTCTACTTATAATAGTACTTAACCTCCTTTATTAAGTTACTTATAACCTATCCTTATATTATCTTATATAATATACCTCTAATATACTATATTTTAAAGTAAAGAGTTATAAGTCTAATATTTTTAATTAAGGCTTTACTTACCCCTTTAATAGTATACTTTATATATATACCTCCCCTAGCTCTACTAGATATAATTATTATAAAGATCTTAATATTAAATATTAATAGGAGATCCCTACCTCTACTTATTATACTTATACGCGTCTTCTTTAATCCTTAGATATTATAACTACTTTAAATACTAGCTCTAACCTCCCTTAGCTTATTAAATTCTAATAAACTTTTAATAGGCTTATTTAATAATATTATTACTACCTCTACTATACCTCTTCTACCCCCTCTACTACTACTACTCTTATTAAGGTAGACCCCGCTATTACTATCTATATTATAAATACCCTTAAGGGTATTCTTAATATCCTTTACTAGTATATATATATTACTCTATCTCCCCTTTTAAAGCTCTATTAAAGTCTTATTAATATATTATAAAAGCGCCTTCCTCCTATTATAAAGGAAGAAGAAGAGGATAAGGAGGATAAACCTATTACTAATAATAGTAATAAAGCTAGGCCTAATACTATTATTAGTATAGTATAATAGCCCTCTCTTATAATATCCTTAATAGTCTAGTTATATTAAGTATCTTTTCTTTTTTATTAATAATAATAGAAATTATTTCCCCTCTTATATAATATAAACTTTATACCTTAGGGTAATTCTACTTAATTCTACTTAAATCTATCTAATATATCTAGTATATTAACTAAGTCCTACTTATATAACTATTAATTATAATTATAAGACTAACCCTTTTACTTTACTAGATACTAAGGTTTATTATAAGAGATTTTATAATTAAGAATAGCTTTAACTTCCTATTTATCTTTATTATTTATAAGCTCTACTTATATAACTTTTATAATACTCTTACTATTACCCTAATATAGCTTTATAAGTAAGATATAAAAGATATTATATATATAAAAGGTATTAAGTAGTTATAACTTATATATCTAACTATTAATATAATTAAAGACCTTAAAAGGCCTTAGATAATATTATAATAATTTTTTAATTACTTATATTAATTTAATATACTTTATATTTAATAAGATATAATTATTTATATTATATTATCTTTACCTTTACTATTTATTTATATACTCTACTTATATAACTTATATCTAATATAAGTACTACTTTAAACCTTCCCTTTATTTTTAAAGTAATTTAACCCTTTCTTATATTAATAGGACTTCTCTTAATAATAGTTTTAAAAACTTTATATCTAGCTTAGATAAGTAGTTATAAAGCGCTTTATATAAAGGTAACCTAGTATTAGTATACTTTATATGATTATATATAAACTCTACTAGATAAAGTAACTCTACCTAATTATCTTATCTCTAAGTAGAATAGTAGTATAAATACTACTTAAGCGTACTATTCTATCTCTCTATTTAACTATCTATTTAGGGATAGAAAGTAGTACTAAGCTTTCTTTTTATATTAATATAATAATATATAGCTACCTAGAAGCTACTTATAAATACTATCTTTTAATTATTAATAATACCTTCTAGCTAATTAAACTTTAAGAAGATTTCATAATATAATAGGTTAATAATATTAATAGTATTAACTATCTTTATAATAAGTAAATATCTAGCTACCTTAGTATAATAGTTTATAACTACTAAGATTATATTATAAATACTACCCTTTTATTTACTTAAAGGGAGATTTATAATAAAATTTATTATAAATTTTTAAAAAGGTCTTATAAGTATTAATAATAATAATAGTATATTATAAATAGTATATTTATATAGCTTTATTAATTAATAGGTTAAGTATTCTTATATATAATTATAAATATCTTATCCTATTAATTTTTAATAGAACTTCTACTTAATAAGCTCTTATATATACTTTTATAAGTAGTAGCTAGTATAAGGGTTATTATAATAAAGCTTTAAGATTTCTTATCTAATTACTTTATTA
>JAABUV010001704.1_pt1 | contig 31366 bp, 54 predicted proteins | sample 5559971 | NCBI WGS metagenome assembly JAABUV01 (sample SAMN10711881, study PRJNA513362) | rock metagenome | isolation source: Antarctica rocks | place: Antarctica: Victoria Land, Knobhead nord | collected 2015-12-19
CCCGCGCTGTTGGCCGCGCCTCAGTGCAGCGGCAGTTATCCTATGCGTGCCTGCATGTGTGGGCGCACATGCTATCTTGCATGCGGGGACAGCCACACATGCGCGCGACCCCGGTAGCGGCGCCAAGTTTATACTTGCTTCAGGAACCATGAGCACACTCACAAAGCGCAAGCAGGGAAGCGCGCCGTATGCTCCAGCGCGTCCAGGTACTGCGCCGCGGCGCGCAGCGCAACGTCGGGCGGCGGCGCGGCGGGCCAGCCGGCGGTGAGCGCACTGCCGCGCCGCCGCAGCAGGTTCCGCCAGACGTGCTCACACGTGTGCGGGCAGATCGGCGCCAGCAGCAGCGTGGACACCTGGTGTAGCGGTGACGGTGCTTTTTGGCGACGGGCCAAGCTGGGCAAAGAGGCAAGGGCTGCAGGCGGCAGACAAGCCAGCACCCAGCAGGCAGGCAACCTGCTCGTATCTGTGAGCCACCAGTGGGCTCCTTGCTGACAGCTCTAGAAGTGGGAGGGCTGAGGCGCCCGAGCGCAGGAATGGCGCGCTTCCCTGCGCCTGCAAACCCAACCCCTTCCCGGGCGCGCCAGGCAGCCCCCTGCCGCGCGCCTCCAGGAAGCGCGCGACCAGGTCGCGGTGCAGCCCGCGCTCGTCGCAGGCGACGCGGTACGCGTCGCGCGCGATCAGCAGGTCGTACCAGCCGGCCTTGAGCGCATCGCGGAAGAGCAGGCCCTCGTACGCCTGCGCGCGCGCGCGCCGCCGTCGGCGCGCCCTGCGCTCGACGGCTGCCCTGCTCGGGAGGCGCCGGGCCGGCTCACCCCATCCCTATGTCGATGACAATCACAGCACCGCCTTGCACTGCATGCTAAAGCACGCGCGTGCTGGTATGTGCCAAGCGAAAAGAAACTAGAAGATGTGCAGGGGCATGCTAGGGTGGCACCTCGCGCGCGCGGCTGTGCGCCCACAGCGCTCTGCCCATGCACTGGAGCTCAGATGCATACGGCCTGCCTGGCGAGGCGCACGGACGCCCGCACTCACGGCGCGCGCCGCATCGCCAGGGGCGCGCTGCGCGCGCCGGGCGTGCGGCGCGCCTGGCGCGTGGCGGCCACCGCGATGTTCATGTCGTTGTCGAACACGCGGTCGTGGAAGCCCCGCGCGCCGCTGTACAGGCCGCCCATCGCGCGCAGCACCTCCTCGGCCCAGGCCAGCTCCTTGGTGAGGCGCAGGATGGCGCTGTTGGCGGTGGACAGCTGCGCGCGCGCGGCGTGGCCGCGCCGTGAGCGGGCATGCGTCGCAGCGCAGCAGCAGCGACAGTGTGCGCGTACCGGAAGGTGGCCCTCGTCTGCCTTCCGGAGGCCATCTGGGGCCATCTGAGGTGCTCCACCACTGTGCCGCATCTGTGTGGGAGAGCGAAGTGGAGGAGCGTGCGCCGTCAGCCAGGGCGGCTGCCAGGCACAGCTCCGCACTGCAAGCATGCCAGGTTGGGCCAGGCAGGTTGGGCAGGCGCAGTGATGGTCGCACGCAGCGTAACAGGCCTGCGCCTCTGGAAGGGCCCCCCACGCAGGGCCGGCACGCCCCACCTCGAAGTTGGCGTCGTCCATGGTGTCGCCCGCGTCCGCGAGCGCCACGCGCGTCGCGTCCGCGCTGAACTCCGCCACCGCCTGCTCCAGCGTCTTGAAGTTGCCTGCCGCGCCGGCGCTGCAGCGTCTCACGGCGGCGCGCGGCGGCGCGCTCCAGCGTCACGGCGCGCCGGCGCCGGCCCGCGCTGCGCCAGTATGCCCTCCCGGCGCAGCGCAAGCGGCGGCAGGCGCCGGGGCTGGGCATGCGCTGGCGGGGCAAAGGCTTTGTTGACAATGGCTTGATGGCAACATCAAGAGCAGGGCGGCCATTGGTGCACATGCCGGATGGCGACAGCCCTCGCGTGTCCTAGCGCGCGCCCTGGAACAGGCAGGCTGCGGTCGGCGGCGGGGCGGCGGGCGGGCACCGGTGGACTTTGACATCTTCTCAGCGTTCAGGAGCAGGTGGCCGTTGGTGCGCATGCCGCGCGGCCACAGCTCCGGCGCGCCCGCCCAGATGGCCGTGTGGTTGTACAGCGCAAAGGACAGGTGGTTGTTGATCAGGTCTTTGCCGGACACCTGGCCGCCGCCGGCGCGCGTCAGCGCCGGTGTGCGTGCTGGGTAAGGTAGTACAGAGTCAGGGTAGGGAAGGTAGGGCTCTCGTGCGCCATGCCGCATACGGCTGCGCACTCGAGCAGCCCGACACGACTGTGCGCTCGCGTGTCATCGCGCTGCCGTCCCAGAGCGTGGCCCAGGACAAGGGCAGTGCGGCCGATGTCGGGGCGGCGACGCGCATTATGCACCATGCCCGTGCCCTGCACCCGCCCAGAGCTGTAAATGCCCTCGCCCGCTCACCCGCAGGTCGAACGGGTACCAGAAGCGGAACTCGCGCCGCATGGCCGCCAGCAGCCCGGCTGGCAGCGCACACTCGGCCGGCGCCGGCGCGCCCAGCAGCACGTGGTCCCACACAGCGTCCGTGACCGCCGCCGGCGTCACGGCGCCCGCTGCGCCGGCGCATGGACACTGTCGAGGCAGCGCATGCGGCCGCCAGCTCGGGATCGGCCTGCTATGTTAAGCTAGCTGCTCTGTTGATCCTAGCCCTCGTTGCTTTGCACCATGATGCCAGGCGCTTTTGGGAAGATATGGCAGGGTTCCAGCATCACATGAAAGTGCACACTGCTGTTCAGCGCTCCACGAAGGCGCAGCATGTACGTACAGCGCGTACAAATAGATTGCAAATGGCCAGGCAGGGGGCCGGGGCGGCGCACGCGTCTCGCCGTACATGTCGCCGCCGAGCAGCAGGTGCGACACTGTGTAGAAGGCCATTTAGATGGGGATAGGGTTAGGATGGGTTGGGTTAGGGGCTGGGGCGGCGCACGCGTCTCACCGTACATGTCGCCGCCGAGCAGCAGGTGCGACACTGTGTAGAAGGCCATTTAGATGGGGGTACGTTTAGGATGGCTTGGGTAGGGGCCGGGGCGGCGCACGCGTCTCGCCGTACATGTCGCCGCCGAGCAGCAGGTGCGCGACCGTGTAGAAGGCCATGTAGATGGTGGAGTCGGATAGTGACTCGATCAGGTACTGCGGGTCCCAGGGCAGTCGCGTGCCCAGGCCGAACGAGCGGCTGCACGCCCACTGGCGCAGCCAGCCCAGCGTGTGCTCGAACGCGCGCCGCGGCTCGTCGCCGTACGTCTCCAGCGCCGCCAGGCACTGCCTGCGGGGGGCGCGCAGCGCCTGGGGCGGCGCAAGCGGGCCCGGCCTGGGGGCCAGAGCGTGGCCGTCGAGCGGCCGCGGCAGCGCCGCGGGCATGTGGGCTCTGCACCTCATATGGGCACAAGCAAATGTCAGATACTCATGCACACTGCCTGTACAGCAGTGCCCGTCAACGCTCGCTCCGCATCACGCTCGACTGGCACGCGCTGCGCGCGCCGGCGCAGGCATCGCCAGAGGGGTACGGCGCGCTCTGCAGCAGCGTCCCCCTCAGGCGCGCCAGCGGCGGCGCGCGCTTTTCACCACGCATGCACAGAAGCGCACATGCTGTTGAGAGGCAGGGTTTGGGTTGGGGTAGGGAGGCGCGCGCACTGCGTGGCGGCCTCCCACTCGGGCTCGCCGTAGATGATGTACCACTGGTCGGTGAGCGCGACGACGCAGTCGTCGCCGCTGCGGCTGGTCACCGCGCGCTCGGGCTCGCTGTACGCGATCGCGTCGCCCGCCTCCAGCAGCTCCGCGCGGATCATGGGCTTCGCCTCGCTCACCTGGGCGGCCGACAGCCACGCTGGCCTTGGGAGCGCCGCGTGTGCTGCCGGTGTGTACATCACACCAGCTCCTTCTGCAGCAGCCAATTGGCGCGCACTGAGGCCTCTGGACAGGACGGACCCGCCTGCCTCACTAGATCTACTGACGGAGGTCGGGATTGGGCGCGTCGCAGCACGGGATGCACAGAAGCCAGCGCTCAAGCACTTGACAGCGAGGCATCCACTGCCTCGTACTGCTCGCATAAGCTGCCAGGGTCCATGCTCTGGCAGAGAGCCGCGGCGCCGGGCGCCGGTCGCGCGCGCGGGGCGCGCGCCTTCTCGCCCTTGTGCGGCCCGGCCAGCATGACGCCATCGGTGAAGCCCTTGAGGTAGACCTGCTGCTTGGCCTCGGCCAGCTTCTTCGCGTCGTTCTGGCTCTGCACCTTGAGATCCAGGCAGGCCTGCGCCGTAGGTTAGGGTTAGATTTACCCTACCCTACCCTATCCTAGGTCCTGACAGGCCTGCACCCGCGCGGCGCGCCCGCGTGCTCGGCATGCGCACGCGCGCCCGCGGCCGCAGCGGGCAGCGGGGTCGCGGGGCGCAGGGCTCTGCTGCAGCGCTTTGGTGGCCGGCGTCCTTGCAGGGGCCGCAGCCGTCTTGGCAGACGCAGCACGCCCGGCAGCGGGCAGCGCATGTGCTGTGCATGCGGCTCGCTCTTCCCCCGGCCCCGCGCTTGCGCAGAAGCTCAATTGTGCATCACCACACGGCACCCCCTGCAATGCGCCGCATCCAGTGCTTGCAGTGCAGAGCCCAACAGCATCACGTTCGCCCAGGATCTCTGTCATGCGCCCTCTGGAGCGACCGCTGAGCGCACCTTCTCAGCCGCCTTGTCGCCAAAGCCGGGGATGTGGATGATGGGGATCACCTGCCCAGCGCAGGCCCGGCAGTCAGCCCTGCCAGGAGGCGGTCCTGCTGACAGTTCCTTGGCACGCCTGTGCTAGAAGCCTGTTCACGCCCGATTTAGTGCCCACCAGCACTGACAGGGCTGCATACGGAGCCATACGGAGCAAGGCCACTCAGGCTGGAAGCACAGCACGTCGCGGCTGGGAGCTGTCACTGACATCCCGCATGCACACTCGCAATGCTCTCAGCAACTTAGGGCTTGAAAGGGCCCAAAACCCTACCTCGTACGGCAGCACCCACTCGTCGGCCACGCCAAACTTCTCGCGCAGCTTGTCCTTGCGGCGCAGGTCCTGCAGCGCGGCCCAGTCGTCCGGCGAGTCCGAGGGCACCGAGGTCACGATGCCCGTGCCCTTGTTCGTCAGGATGGTCAGCAGCGGCAGCACGTAGATGCGCTCGTGCGGGCAGTTCGGCGCCTGCGGCGCGGCCGCGGGTCGGCAATCATGCTGGCAGTCGATGTGCTCGCGCACATGGCAATGCGGTGTGCTTGCGCACATGGCAGTGCGTTGAGGTCGTGCACACGGCAGTTGGTGAGGTGAGCAGGCATGCCTCATGACTTGGTGGTCATCAAACTCTGCACCTGGGCGGTCTATGGGGTCACATGTAACGCCTGCACCAAAGCGGCCTGGGTGCCGGCGCCCGCGCGCGGCGCCACCCCGCCTGTCACGGGGCGCGCCAGCGGGCGCCGGCGGGCCTGCTGCGGGGCCCCCGCGCGGCGCGCGCGCACCCGCAGCGGCACGCCGATGAGGTCCTGGCCGGTGAGCGCGAGCAGGCGCTCGGGCGCGCCCGTGGGTGGCAGCCGGTCCTGCCAGCTCAGGTTGCGCGCGGACCGCTCGGTCATGACATACACAGCGCCGCCGGGCGCGCGGAACGCGCCGTACGCGCCCTCCGGCAGCGCCCACGCGTTGGTCTGCCCGTACATGGTCTCCGGGCGCAGCGTGGCCGCCAGCAGGAACACAGGCCCCGCGCCCTGCGCGGCCGCGGCGCCGGTCGCGCGCGCGCCGCTGCCGCAGGGCCGCGCCCTGCAAGCGATTTGCCAATGCCCGCATGTTGCAGCCTGAGGCCCCAGTCGTAGGCTGCCGGGGCCAAATAAAACCAATCACACCCTACACCATCCCTGCATGCGCCTGAGCGACAGAAGGGTGATGCCGGCTTGTGGTCAGTGATAGCCTGCATTCGCTCTCCCGGGTCGCTTGTCCCCTTGTTGCCATCCATGTCGCTCGACGCCGGCCGCAGGTCGGACACTACAACAACTTGCATGGCGACAAGTGGTTGCGCATCTGGGACAGTAACTGCGTCTTCAACACTGATCACAGTCCCGGCATATATCCGGCATATATAAAAAGCGTGCAGCCTGCACTGCGCACGCGCGCGCGCCTCGAGCGCGGCCAGGCGGCCCGGAAGCGCGAGCGCGCGCATCTTGATGAGCGTGTACTCCTGTGGCCCCACGCCCTCGCCAGTCGCGCGGTCGTGGTCCGCGCACGGCTGCCCGTCCTTCGGCGAGTACACCGCGTACCGCTTGTCCTTCACGATCTTGCCCTGCCGCGCCACGCGGTCCGGGCTCGCTGCCCTGCTGTCTGCCGCATCCCTAGGGCTTTTGCTGCTGGCGCGCATGCTGCTGTTGGTTTGACTGAGCCCGTGTCGCTTGCAAGCGGAGGGTCTGAAGTGAGCCTGCGCCACCGGCGGGCGGCAGAGCAGCGGTATGGGGTTGGGGGTGGGTGTTGGAGGGGCGCGCCTGCTTGCGCAGGGTCCGGAACTGCCACTGGACGAAGCCGTCGTAGAAGGGGTTGACGTCGGTGGTGATGAACGCGCGGCGCCAGTCCACGCCGCAGCCCAGCGCGGCCATGTCGCGCCGCGCCATGGGCGGGAAGTAGCGCAGCCAGTGCATGGGGTTTCTGGCGGCCAGCCCCGCGCGCGGTCGTGTGCGCGCGCGTGCCCCGGGTGCGCTGAGTCATAGCAACCCCGGCGGAGGCCGCACATGACGCTCTATGCCGTGCGCGTTGAGGGGCGGCATGTGGGCTAGGCCTTGCGTTTGGTGATGACACTCCTCAGAAGCGACTGTTATCCCAACACAGTTACTGCTCAGCCTGGGTGCTTGCAGGCCACACAGCTTGAGCAGGATGCAAGAATGCAGCCAGCAGACACCGGCCCATGCAAAAAACAGACTGTCAGCCACGGACGCGCTCGAGGTGCGCCCCGGACCGCGCCCGCCCAAGCGCGCACCTGAACATGGGCACCTCGGCCTCCGGGATGCCGCTGCGGACCAGGATGTCCCACTGCGTGCTGCCGGCGCCCTTCTTCGCGGCCGCCTTGCTCTTCTTGCCCGAGAACTTGGCGGGGTCGCGCTCCGCGACGGACGCCGCCGTCGCCGCCGCCTCCGCCTCTGCCGCCTGCGGCACTGCTCGCCATACAGGCGCACGCATGCAACCACGCTGGCTGCAACGTCATCAGGAGAATGCAGGTACATTCATGAGCACCGTGCCTCAGGTGCATGGCATGAAGCGAGTCGCTGACCATTGAGCGGGACACACAGCAGCGGGCGATGAGCCTCTGCACCAGTGTGAGTGAGACTGCGGCAGGTGGCATGCGTCCGGGACAGCCATCCGAGGACATGGTGAGCATGCGCAGGACCAGCGGCAGATGCTGTGGCCGCACGCGCCCCGCGGGGCCTGTCAGCCCCTTTGACAGCAGCGCGGGGGGGCTGCGGCACGGGCGGCGCACCCCCGCGTCCTCCTCGGGGAACTGCGGCGGGCAGCCGTACGTGCTGAGCTCGTGGTTGAGCTTGTCCGCGCACGCCTTGATGGGCATGCCCGTGCAGTGGAAGCCTTGCGGGAAGAGCACGCGCTTGCCGCACAGCCGGTGGTACGCGGACGCAAACTCCAGCTGCGCCCCCGCCGGCAGCGCGACCGTCGGCCGGCGCTCGGGTGAGCGCTGCAGCGCCGGCGCGGGCTGCGCGGCGGCGCACCTTGGACAGCGAGAAGGCGTGGCCGAGGTGCAGCAGGCCGTTCATGTATGGGTACGGGAAGTTGCCAAAGAACTTGCCGCTGCACTCCACCCCTGCGGCACAGCCACACTGTGTCACTCTCTGCCCAGCGCTGGACTGCCGGCATGCTCTCTGCCGCTGTCACACTGCTCCGTTGGCATGCCTTCCGCAGGTGCATCGACCTCAAATATCCTCTCCTCAGCCCAGCGCTGCTGTATGCTTGCTTGTATGGACAGCAGCAGGTCCCTTCGCGCAAAGTTTTGCGGCCCCTGCGATACAAATTGACAGTGAGCACGGTGCATTTGAAGCAATGTGCCGAACGTATCAAAGAGAAATGCATAGGTATGTCGTGCTATCAGCTCACCTCTTCTTTTGCCATGATCGTATGCCGAAAGCGCACAGTGCGATGCAACGCCCGCCGTGTGCAAATGAGGGCAAGAAGTTACACTTGCACGGCGTGGCTACGCAAGCTAATAGGTACTCTCTGCAGCAAAGGCTTTCTTGCACCTTGGCCGGCCCTGGCAAACCCTCCAGGCGCTCAGCAAGAGAGTTGATCCCGCTCCGCTGTACGTCGTAAGGATGCTCAGATAAGGAGCTTTGCAAAGCGGTAGAGGGGCTGGGCGCAAGGCTCTGCAGGTGGCCGGCAGGCAAAATGCGCCCGGCAATGAGCGCTCAGGCGTGTAGCGCGGGCGCGACAATCAGCGGCAGGCACACCTGCTGGCCCGCGGCGGCCTCGCACGTGCAGCCTGTGCAGTTCGATGGCCTGGCCCGGGCGGGCAGGCTCTCCGCGGAGCTCGCCGGCTGGCTCGCGCCGCAAGCGCCGCGGTTGCGCCCCAGCTGTGCAAAGCGGCGAGCGGCGGTGCAAGCGGCACTGGCGGAGCCGCCGGCCGCGGTGGTGGAGCAGGAGAGCTTTCCCCGCGGCGGCCACTGGCAGGCACGGCTGCCGCTCCCCTTTTCGCCTCTGCACTGCCTCCCCATTTTGCCACAGCCTGCTGTGAGATCACTTATGGAATACAGGCTTAGCCTATTCTCGGTTCGCCGGGCGCCGCTGCCGCTCTGTGAGCGCTCTCCGAGTAGCAAGGCAGCGCCATATGACCACGTCACTGACTGTGCGCAGCTGACCCGGGCAGGTGCACAAGTTTGGCGGCACATGCGTGGCGGCGGCGGAGCGAATACGGGAGGCCGCGCAGCTGGTGATCAGCGAGCCCGCGCAGTGCAAGCTGGTCGTCGTCTCCGCAATGGGCAGCCACCCCACGTCGCCCGTCAAGGTCACCGACCTGCTGCTCAACATGGTGGCAAAGGCCAGCCGCCAGGACCAGGCCTTCCTCATCGACCTGGCCGCCCTGCAGGCGCGCCGCAGCGCCGTTGCTGCGGCTGGCTGCAACTTGCAGAGAAGTATTGCGTGGGGTGTTGCTTGCGCGCCCCCTGCGGGTCTCCGTGATGCTCAGCAGTGTGCAGCGTCCGGCGCGGCCAGCAGGCGCGGTCGCGCGGAGTCCGTCTGCGGGCCGGCCTGGAGCGATTTTGCTTCTGCCTGCCCGGGCATGCAGCGGCCAGCATGTCGCTGACCGAAGGGCGTCCAGGCTGCTGAGCGTGCTGGGGTATTGGGGCTTGGGGTGCTAGGCTGGGCTGGGGAGCTGGGCCGGGGGGCTGGGGCTGGGCGCTGGGGAGCTGGGATGCTGAGGCCGCGCGCCGGCCGCGCAGGAGAAGCATGTGGAGACGGCCAAACTGCTGCTAGGCGAGGGGCGGGAGCTAAACGGCTTTGTCTCGCAGCTGCTTGACGACATTGCCAACCTGAAGGCCATGCTGCATGCGATATCTATTGGTGGGCGCCCAAGGCTGTTAATTGCAAAGGCGCTACCCCATCCTTGTCTTGGCTGATGCCTACAAGACCTTGGTACCTGGCGTGGACTGTGGGTGACTAGACTGCCAAGTGCTGAGAAGGAAGTGACGGCAGCCTGACAGTGCAGCCAGGAGCCTCAGGGACATATACATGTGTTTCCATGTATCAGCCATTAAGTGCTGCACCTGTTTGGCAGAATGCGGTTGCTAGCTGACGGTGGTCAAAGCTGTTGCTGAGCCTGTGCATGCAGGCGTGCATGCAGGCAAGACAGTGAATGTGTTCACTCGATGCCTGAGCAGAGACAATCGGTGGGTGTGGGGCCGGGGCGGTTCGTGAGGCGTGTGTGGCCGCGCGCGCAGCGGGGACAGTGACGGACACGTTTGCGGACTACGTGGTAGGCCACGGCGAGCTCTGGTGCGCGCAGCTCTTTGCCGCGACCGTGCGGCGGCTGGGCGCGGAGTGCGAGTTCATGGACACGCGCGAGGCGCGCCTGCCTCTGCGCTTCTGTCGTCCATCAGCCGTAGTACTCATCTGAGTGTCGCAGTCTTCTAGTGCTGTATTTGACGGTGTGTACAAGGCGGAGACCGCCAAATGGCCGAGGACGCTGCAATAATATCGAGGCTTGCATGCCGTTATGTGCTCCTGTCCGAGTCTGTCAGGCGGCACAGAGCATGCGTCTGTGTCTCAGCATGGACGCGTGCGGCGCGCGGCCGAGCCCGCCGATGTGAGGTGACTCAGCGGTAGCATGTCTGGAGGCGCGCCCTGGTAGGGCTGGCGGCCAACCCTACGCCAGCGCGGCCGGCGCAGGTGCTGGTGGTGACGCCCACGGCGGACGGCAACAGCGTGGACGTGGACTACGACGCGTCCAACGCGCGCCTGGACGCCTGGGCCGGGCGCCACGGGGTGCCGGCGGTGCGCGCGCACGTTGGGCCGGGGTCGCGCTTGTGTGTTTTGAGGCGCCATGCGCGCGTCTGCAGCATGGCCAGGCGCATGTGGGACTCTGTGCAGAGTCGTCAGTTCTGCGCAGCGGCGGTCACGCCTCGCCTGCAGAACGTAGCCGCTTGCACCATATGCCGCACTGCAGAAGCGCCCTTACGTTCTCGATGCGACGTCGCTATAGAGCAGCGCGTCATTGAGCAGCCTGTGCAGCTCTGCAAGGCTTCCTGATGATTGGCCAAGCGAGCTTTTCCTGGTTGGGGTAGGGCTGTATGGGCCGGAAGGCCCGCATCGGGTCTAGCAGTTCGTGCTGCGGAGCGTAGCCTAATCAAGCGGCGTGCGCGGCGCGGCGCGTGCAGGTGCTCGTCGCGACTGGCTTCATCGCCAAGAACCCGGCCGGGCAGGTGACCACGCTGCGGCGCAACGGCAGCGACTACAGTGCGACGATCGTGGGCGCGCTGCTGCGCTCCGCGCGCATCGTCATCTGGACCGACGTGGACGGCGTGTTCAGCGCGGACCCGCGCAAGGCGCGCGCGCGTCGACCCCGGGGGTGCCCGTGCGGGGTCAGTGCATGTGATGGGGCTGAGGCGTACACGGCAGGTGCGCCGGCCCCGTTGAAAAGGGCTGTACGGCTCCTCCGGCAGGCCCGGCGGCCTTGCACCAGCGGCCGCTTGGTGTCCAAGCTCTGTGGCGGGCTGCGCAGCGCTGGGGAGGGAGGGGCTGGCCGATGCTGCTGTCAGCTGACGGCCCGCCACGGCTCTGGGTAGGCTTCTGGTGATCCCAACCTTACCCTTTTGCCTACCAAGCGCGGCGCTCGGCGCGGGCAGGTGGGCGAGGCGGTGTGCCTGGACAGCCTGAGCTACCACGAGGCGTGGGAGCTGAGCTACTTCGGCGCGAGCGTGCTGCACCCGCGCACGACCATGCCCGCGCGCAAGTTCGGCATCCCCATCCTCATCCGCAACTTCTTCAACCAGGCCGCGCCCGGTGCGGCCCTGCTGCGCGCGCCCATGGGCGGCGGCCGCGGCGCCAGGGCGTTCGCGGACGCCAGCCGGCGTTGAGGCGCCCGACTGCCGGGGCGTCCACGCTCTGGCTACGTTCCTTGTTGCATGCGTGCAGTGCACTTGGCTCGATACAGAAGCAAATCCCGGCCCATGCTGACCAATGTTGTCATGTTTCTGTTGCAGTCGGTACCGCCCGCGTATGCCGATCTACATGGTGAGTCGGAGGCGTGCGCAGGCACCAGGATCAGCGACGACGCTGGCGCAATGGCGGACGCTGTGGGCAGCGGCAAGGGCCTCGTCAAGGGCTTTGCCACCATCGACAACGTGGCGCTGATCAATGTGGAGGGCACCGGCATGGTGCGCGCCTCTCCCATCACGCCCCCGGTCGTGCACGCAAAGTTTTACTGGATTGCGCTCAACGGTAATAGGCTGCATGCGCTCAAGACACGCCCTTGACGCAAGCAGACCTCATACTTCTGCATAAACTTGCCGCTGCATCAATGTTGCAGGTTTATAACATGCCAGTCCACTGACTGGTTGCCTCTCGACCAGTCGACGTCAGGCAGCCGACAACCCGCCAGACAAGCCTGCTGCGGCATCACTGCCAGGGAAGCTGAGGGAGCGCTTCTGACAGTCGTCCCAGCGCTGCCAGCCCTGATGCGTAGCTGTGGGCCCTGTGCGAGGCGCAAACGCGCGCGCGCGCGCGCGCCAGGTGGGCGTCCCGGGCGTCGCGAGCGCGATCTTTGGCACCATCCGCGACGCGGCGGCCAACGTGATCATGATCAGCCAGGCCTCCAGCGAGCACAGCGTGTGCTTCGCCGTGAAGCAGGCGCAGGGCGAGCAGGCGGTCGCGGCGCTCAACGCGCGGTGCGCGGAGCCCCGCGCCGCCTACCATGCGCCTTTGGCGAGGGAGCATGCATGAGATCGAAAAGTGAAGAGGCTGAAGACTTTGCTATGGGATTACTCAGGGGTTAGAGACAAGCTATTGCAGCAGAGGCTCGAACGCAGGGGGTGCTCATTTCATGGGTGCCGCCCATGCGCCTGAAGCAGAGCTGGGCGTAACTCGATCAGGGTGCCGCAGGTGCGCATCCTGGGTCTGCACACTGTCGCTGCGCAGCAAGGTCAGCCGGGCCTGACCAGCCGCTCATGCCAGGCCCGCCCGGCGCTCGGCCGGTTTGCGGACGCCATCAAGGCCGGGCGCATGGTCAGCTGCGCCTGGACAGCCGCTCATACCAGGCCTGCGCGGCGGCGCGCGCAGGTTTGCGGACGCCATCAAGGCCGGGCGCATAGCCAGCCGGGCCTGATCAGCCGCTCACGCCAGCCCCAGACACTCACCCCAGGCCCGCGCGGCGCGCGCAGGTTTGCGGACGCCATCAAGGCCGGGCGCATCAGCAAGGTGGAGAAGATCGACGACTGCTGCGTGCTGGCGGCGGTCGGGCGGCAGATGGCCAGCCGCAAGGGCGTGGCCGCCACCATGTTCTCCGCGCTGGCCAAGGCCAACATCAACATCAGGCGCGCGCGCGCACCCGCCGGGCTCGCCCCTCGCCGCCGCCGTGCGTTCGGTGAGGCAAAACAGGTCGCGTGTGGCATGCGATCTGGCTTGGGCGGCGCATGTGCCGCGTGCGTGTGCAAGAAAGGCAGCATCAGGGGGTAAGTCGATTGCGGCAAGCACGGGACGCGCGCTGCCGCGCCTCTGACGCGGCGCGCGCAGCCGCGCGCAGGTTCATCGCGCAGTGCTGCAGCGACACCCGTTGGTGCGGGGTGCGCACTGCCGCGCTGCTTGACGCGGTGGTGCGGCCGCGCGCAGGTCAATCGCGCAGGGCTGCAGCGAGTACAACATCACGGTGCTGATCGACCAGCGCGACGCGCGGCGCGCGCTGCGCGCGGTGCACGGGCGCTTCTACCTGGCCACGCTGCCGCTGGCGGTGGGCCTGGTGGGGCCGGGGCTCATCGGTAGCACGCTACTCACGCAGATCCACCAGCAGCAGGCGGTGCGGCGCCCGCCGCCCGCGCGCGTCGCCGCAGGCAGGGTTAGAAATAATACTGAACCTATCTACACGCGCAGCCGCAGTAGGTTGTTATTAGACCGGCTGCCAACGCGTGCGGCGGCGCGCAGGAGCTGCGCGACGAGTTCGACATCGACATGCGCGTGCTGGGCATTATTTCGTCGGAGCGCATGCTGCTCTCTGAGACGGCCATCGACCTGGGCCACTGGCGCGAGCGCTTCGATCGGTGCGCTCATTCGTGTGTCAAGAGTTCATGTTGCTGCATACTTTTGTTGTACCTGCGTCTCCTTGCCAGGCTGGAGACTTCGTGTTGCTGCGTCCTTTTGTAGTGCCTGCGCCTGCGGAGCGAGGCCGATGCAGGCACCCTGCACATGCGATGCTGGCGACGGTTGTGATTGTTATCAAGCGTGACGAGAGCTCAAGAACGAGGCAGTCAGCCGGTGCCAAGGCGTGGCCCCGGGCCCCCGGCGCAGGGATGCGCAGCCGGCGGACATGGACGCGTTTGCGGCGCACCTGGCGGGCAACTACGTGCCCAACACGGTCATCGTGGACGCGACCGCCTCCTCGCGCCTGCCCGAGCGGTACATGGCCTGGATGCAGGCGCGCCCCCGCACTGGCAGGGGTGCATTGATATTTGGTGCCAGCGCTGGCGCACACCATGCTGGAGGCAGGGTCAGTAGCTCTTGATCTCGGATGCACTGAGGCGCGTGTCATTCGGCATGCTACGCCTGTATGTCCCGCAGCTGCTTGGGTTCAAAGGTGTCGGCCAAGTCCCCTGCAGTTTGTGTCAGTCTGCTGCCCCTCAAGACGCCGCACAAGCAGCAGGCGCGGCCAGGCCCGCCGGCCCGCCGGGCCCGAGCGCAGCGCGCGCGCGCGCGCAGGCGGGCATCCACATCGTGACGCCCAACAAGAAGCTCAACAGCGGCCCGCTGCCGCAGTACCAGGCACTGAGGCAGTTCCAGCGCGGCTCCTACATCCACTTCTTCTATGAGGCGCGCCCTGCGTGAGGCTGGGGGTCTGGTGGTTCTGTGGCAGGGTGGCAGTGCGTGTGGACATGCCTGCTGCTCAGCCAATGTTCGCTGTCACGTCACTCTGACCCCAGTCTGCCGTAAAAGGCAGGGCTGAGGGGGCGGCTGACATGTCGTGTGCTGTCGCAAGATAGGCGGTAAGGCTCTAGGATGGCAGCTAGCATTCCACCCAACGTCTGCAACATAACCAGAGTGGCCTGGGATGTAAAACCTATTCACAGTTTGTCTGAGCGCTCGCCGTGACGACAGACTTTGCACTCAAACCACTGAGGCCTCTTTGTGCGCTATTCTTATCAAGACCAACTGTGTGCTGACACAGCTGTGCTGCTCGCTCTTGAGCAGCGACAGCAAGGCTTGCCTTGCCCTTGTTGCCAGTGCCTTCCTGGGTGCCGGCTGCCCTGCCCGCGCGCCTGTTGCGGGGCAGCCCACCGTGGAGCCTTGCACATGCACGTGCTGCGGCATGCGTTAGCATGTGGCGTCCTGCGGCTCACCGGCGCGGGCCGCGCGGCGCGGTTAGGCCACGGTGGGCGCGGGCCTGCCCGTCATCGCGACGCTGAAGCACCTGGTCGACACCGGCGACCGCATCCTGCGCGTGGAGGGCGTCTTCTCCGGCACGCTCTCCTTCATCTTCAACTCACTCGCGCCCGGCCGCGCCTTCTCCGACGTCGTGGCCGAGGCGCGCGCGCGGCCGCCCGCCGCCCCGCCCCGATCCGATGCGCGCGCGCGGGCCTGCGAGCGCCCGCGCAAGGTCCGCTTGACTGGGCGTGGCATTGGTGGACGCCTGCTGACCGGCGGCCTGCTGCGGCGCGCCGCTGCCGCCGCGCGCAGCGCGGCCGTGCGCAGGCCCGCCGCGGCCGGGCGCCGGGGCACCTGAGAGGGTATCTGGAGCGCAGGCCAAGGCGCTGGGCTACACGGAGCCGGACCCGCGCGACGACCTGGCGGGCATGGACGTGGCGCGCAAGGTCACCATTCTGGCCAGGCACGCGCCCGGCGCGCGCGGCGCGGCCCGAGGCGGAGCCAGGGGTGCATGATTGCGGTGCCCACTCAGCTGATGGGCTCGGCCGACATGCATGGCTATTGATTGTGGGAGTGCAATGGGCACGCTGCCTGTAACGTTGCCTATAATGTGGGCGCATCAACCTATGATGTGGTTTGACGAACCTCACAGGTACTATGATGCGGGCCCTAACAAAGTGAGAAATGGTGTTGGCAGGGAGACGGGCATGGACCTGGAGCTGGACGACGTGCCGGTGCACAGCCTGGTGCCCGAGCCGCTGCGCGGCCTGGCCTCGCCCGACGACTTCCTGGCGCGGCTGCCCGAATTCGACGGCGACCTTGCGCAGCAGCTGGCGGACGCGGAGGCCGCGGGGGAGTGCCTGCGCTTCGTGGGTGCGCCGCGCTGCCCAATGTCTCGTGCCGTCGATCTGGTGCACTTGAGCCGGAGCGTCGCCAGGGGCGCGTGGGAGGCTGCTCAGGAGCGCGCTGTTCTGCTGTCGTGCAGCGGCCGTTGGCAGGCCAGGTGTGTGTGCCGTGAGAGCGGCGCAGTCACGGCTTGCCAGCGGGCGCAAAGCTGGCGCAGACGCGTGTCAGGTGCAGTCCGCTGGGCTGCGGGGGTTTAGGTTTAGGGGGAGCGGCGCGGCGCAGGCGTGGTGGACTGCCAGGCGGGCAAGGGCAGCGTGGAGCTGCGGCGCTACCCCAAGGCGCACGCCTTCGCGCAGCTGCAGGGCTCCGACAACATCATCGCCTTCACCACGCAGCGCTACGCGAACCAGCCGCTCATCGTCAGGCGCGCCCCTGCTGCATGGCCCGCTGCCGCTCCTGCGTGTGCCCTCCGGCGCTGCGGCGGTATAGGCTCCTCCTACGACTTGCCTGAGGTGCGCGCGCGCCTACTGACATGCTCACTGTTATCCGGCGTCCGTACTAAGCCCAGCTGCGTAACCCCAGCTGCCTTGGGATAAGCGGGTGACTTGGTGCACAGGGGCCCTGGCGCGGGCGCGGAGGTTACTGCCGGCGGCGTATTCAGCGACCTGCTGCGCCTGGCCGCATACCTGGGCGCTCCCTCTTGAGGACATTGCTGTGCTTCGCCCCTGTGGCTGCATAGATACATGGGTCAATTGCAAAGCCGCCTGGCTGAGGAGCGGACATGGGCAGGCTTTGGGGTCTAGAATTCTAAATAGAAGAACGTATGGATCCTGGTAAATTTGGTCTCAGACTGCGTCTGCAGTCTCTAGGTAGTTGACTTATGGAGTTGCCTTGCCGCTCAGTCTCTGGACATTCTAGAATGAGCTTCGTGTGCTGGTGTTTGCAGAATTGTGTGGACTGCACAACCAAGGGAAGTTCACTTTGGGGAATGCTTCACTATGGCTGCATAGGTGTGCGGCTGCAACATTGCAGCTGTGAAGCAACAAAGTCACTGATGACATGCGAACGGCGGCGCGCTGTGCGCTTGATGCATAACATGACGGCAGGGCATGCCGCACGCCGTAGCGGTCAGTAGGAGCATGCGTTTCAAGTCCCGCTCACTTGCTGAAATCTAAACATCCAGAGTCTTCTCAGGTCCCTCGCTGGACAGAGCGCCCACTCGTGCACAGCGCACTCCACTCATGCACACGCGGACCGCCTGCGCCCGCTACCTCCCCGACACACGGCCGCCCCGGCGCACGACTGCGCTGCTGGCGGGCTCAGGATAGGGTTAGGGTAGGTGATGGCTCATGCCAGTGCGCCCTGGTTCTTCAGCAGCTCGGCCTCGATCTTCTCGAGCCGGCCCTTGACGGACAGGTCGATCTGCGAGGAGCCGAACTCGATGACGAAACCGGCGATGAGCGACTCGTCGATGACCGGCTTGAGCTTGATGTTCTTGGAGCCGGTCAGCTCCTGCAGCTTCTTCGCGATCAGGAACTGGTTCTCCTGCTCCAGGCGCACCGCCGAGCGCAGCGTCGCAACCTGCACAGGGTTTCGGCGGGTGAGCGAGCGCCAGGCGGCTGGTGAGCCATCCGGCAGCCCTCACAGGCCGCGCATGACTCCGTTAAAGGCAACGCTTTTCAGTGAGTCTTTATTGATTACTGGCAAGGCATGCTTTTATTTCTGATGGCTACTACTTGTTGACCTGCATGCTTGCACTCCAGGCGCTATGGACAGGCCGGCCAATTCGCAACTAGTGTGCTAGGAAAAAGTTTGCAGCATCACATTGTGCAGCACAGGTGCCGGGTGCTCGACGCGCCTGCGTGTCGGTCAGGCGGCAGTACGCGGTCTGGAACGCGTCGAAGATCTGCTCCATGGCCACCAGGCGGTCCGAGTCCAGCAGCAGGTTCATGAAGTTGAGCGTGTGCTTGGACAGGCCCGCGTCATTGGCCAGCGAGGACAGCAGGTCGCGCTTCTTGCCGATGTCCACCATCGGGTTGAACAGGAAGTCCTTCACGTCCGGCGTCTCGCGGATGGCCGCCTGCGCGCAGGTGCGCACTCCTCGCACTAGCAGACAGTAAGGATGTCACGGCCACTTGCAGCAGGCCACATTGACAACACTTGTAATTACCTTACGCACTTGAGCAATGGTGTGCCCGCACATGTCTTTGAAGCTTGTCAACTGGGCAGATCAGTGTGTCTCCGTGCAGACACCACACAGCCAAGCACCACTGGTAAATTCCGCAGTTGGACTTCACGTCGCAGGCCCTCTCCACAAACGCTCTTGCATCAGCCCGGCAGCGCGTGCACCACAAGCAGCGGTGACCCGGGCCAGTGGAGCGTGCGCCGCGCGCGCGCCTGCAGGGAGTCCACGTCCGCGTGCACGGTGTCCAGCGCGTTCTTCTCTTGCGCCAGGTCCACCAGCGCGTTTGCATACGCAGATGACACCTTGTCAAAGTCGTTCGCCTGCGGTGCATTGGCGGCCGCTTGAGCAGCGCGGCAAACGGGCTGCGGTGACTTCCCACGGAGGGCTCCAGCGGCGTAAGCAAGCCCGCCGCAGGCCAGGCACTCTGGGCCGCAGAAAGTGCGCAAGTGCAGGGTGCGTTGAGAACAGCCGCGCACTCCACCAGCCACCCATCTCCAACCTCATCCCACCAATGATGGCATCTTGCACGTGCTTGGAGCTGCTCGCCAATGTGCTGGCATTGCTCGAGAATGTCCTTCCGACCTGACCCCACATCGTCTCTGCGGGCAACAACACAGCCTCACCGCCATCCGCGTGACTTGCCGCGCCCTCCTGCCCTGCACGCGCGGCACGGCTGCCCGCAGCGCGGCTGTGCTGCCAAACGCGTTCGGCAGCCGGCAGGCCCGCAACGAAGACATGGCCAGCACCATTGCGTGCACGGCTCGTGGTGGACGTCCTGGCAGAGGAGGGGAGGCGCAGATAAGGGGCTGAGTGCCCAGAGCTCGTGCTCTGAAACCAGGGTAGGGTCTCATACCGGTCCAAAAATGAGACTCTTTGTGATTGAGAGTTGCTGCAAACATGTTCATGACGTGCCACGGACATGCCGGTCGTAATACTATGGTTTACTCTGGTATGCCTGCCATTGCGTCACCCTTGGGTGGAAAAGTGCATGGCCGTCCACTGCCAAGCCCCACAGACACAGACCTGCTGTGCGCATATACTGCTAAGACGGTCATGGGAAGGCACAAGGTCCCTGACTTTAGGTAAGAGATGCACAAACCACAAGCTGCAAGGCTGCCAACGCAAGCACGAGCACTCATCCGGCCGTATACTCGGCGACAGGCTCCATCCTGCCGGCCTGCGCGCCGCGCTGCGCGCCGCGCACGGCCGCCGGCGCGGCAGGCGCGCCGCAGGCGCGCAGCGCGCCCGGCGCGCCGCCGACCCAGCTGTCCAGCCCCGCGCAGTGGGCGGCAGCCTGGACGCGCCGGAAGTAGGGCGGCAGCGGCTCGGCCGCCCAGCCGCTGCACCGCAGGAACAGCGCGCGCTGCCGGCACTGCGCGGCACACGTGCGCTGCATCAGCACTGCCTTGACCCGCGCCCTGCTGCATCATGTGTCCCATGAGAGGCAGCGCACCAGCCGCCGCCCGGCACAGCCAGTCGTGCCGGCAAGGGCATGAACGTGAGAGCACCTCTCCACCCTGCAGAGCAAAGTACCCGGCCAACATGCAGTGGTGGGTGCTGCGGGCTGCATGACCAGCCCTGTCATGCTCCATGGCCTGCTTACCTGGACGTTACCTATGAAAGTGTGCATGCTGTCTTGCACGTCAACGGGGCCCAGGAGCGCGCCCAGGCGCGCGCGCGCGCCGCACGCACAGCGGGCCGGCACAGCACGGAGCAGGCACGCGCCTCCAGGCACGACATCACTAGCTCTGGCGCGGCCATGGTGGTCGCCAGCGTCACCACCGCGTCGAGCCACGCGTCGCCGGGCTGGTGCGCCACGTTCTGCCCCAGCAGGAACGCGTATGTGATGCTCTTCAGCGCGTCCACGACCAGGAGCGTCGTCATGCGCAGCTGCGCACGGCAGAAAAACTGCTGAGCTAGTCGCATGAGCATGCAAAACATAGTTCAGGCTGACGTGTGCCGCGTCGCACAGGTGCATTCCCTCTGTGCCCAGCTGAAATACATTTGACGTGCACCACGCGCGCTTATCTTTTAGGCATCCTTGCAGCAAAGGTCAGCCATTAGTGCCAAGCAACAGTTGAAAACCTGCGCCGCAGAACACAAAAGCCACGTACCTTTCAGCAAACATCCTTAGAAAACCTCAGTCTGGGCAGAATACCAGCAAGCGCGCTACATCCGCACTGCACCATATCCAGCTTGGGGGCGCACTCGGTCAAACGTGTGCAGGTAGGTCGAAAAGGCCATTGCGGTGAACGGAGTTGATACAGGGACCTGCAGACGCCCCACACCCTAGGGCAGCGGTTCAGGACCAAGGAGGCACATAGCATTGCAGCACAACCTGCTGCTTGCACCAAGAGCTTGCAGCTCAAACAAAGCGCATTTGCGTCTGCAAAGGCATAGCAGCCTCACAGGAAGTGTGACGTTGCCCACCTCGCCGCTGTGCAGCAGCAGCACGACAACCATGCAGAGCGTGTGGTTCGCTAGTTGCGCGTGCGCTTTGAGCGCCTCCAGCCCAAGCAGCTGGCTCTGGCTGCATATCCTCAGCATCCTGCAGCCATAGTACACCTACAAACACCAAAACATGATGTCACCATTCATTTAGGCACAGCTATGATGCTTACGCCAGGTGCGACAAGCCAGTCTGCACCAGACAAGCCAGTGACCAGAAAACTGCAGGCAGGGCCGCAGCTTAAAACATAAACCTGCAGGCAGACGCGCTCCAGGCCAACGCAGGCAGCGCATGTCACGCGGGGAAGAAGACCAGGCAGCACCTGAACGCCTGCCGTCAGGAGGTAGAGTGCAGCGATGAAAATGTACCGTACGAGCGCGTGGGGTGCACTGCGCAGCGACCAAAGCCGTGATGCTTGTGGCGCAATGGCTGACGCGAACAGCGTCGATATTTTGTATTGTCGCGTGAGGAGGCCCACCCGTAGCTTCGCGGGTGGTGCTCCCACAGGAAGGCGTAGGTGAAGCGGCCAATTGCCGTCAACCACATGGCACCGACTATGAAGCGCAGCCGCGCGGATGTCCAGTGCGTCTGCTTGCTCAGGTGCAGCAGGAAAGCAGTCTCCGCACGTGCGTCGCTGAATACAAACCAGTCCGCCTGCGCCTGCTGGCGCAGCCCGCCCTTCATTACCGCTTTGGCGTCGAGCACAGCATCCTGACGTGTGCACTCCCTAGAGAGGAGCGACCAGCCTTAGCTAGAGCCCTGAGGACCGGGTGCTGCAAGACCGGCATTCACTAGCGCTCTTAAGTGTAATGACTCTCCCTGAGCTAGGCAGGGAGAGGGCATTAGTAGACCTAGCAGCGCACTTCCAAAGGCTTAGGGCCAACGTACAAGTGTAGGTACAAGTGTAAAAGCTTGCATGCTGGTGCCGCTACATGTGGAGCACATGCCGCATGCTGGCAACATCGTCCTGAAGTGCTTGCTTAACGCTGCTGTATGAGAGTTGGACGGCGGTGTGCGCTGGCTGGGAAGATTAAACTTGTGCTGGTGCTAGGGAGCGTAGGAGGACTATGCATTCTGTTTGTACACAGTTTGCTACATGTGCGCCCGCGACGCCTTGTAAAAGGCCCGGTGTACATCCCAGGCAGCGCGCTGGCAGGCGACCGAGCAGTATCGCGCCACCAGGCAGCCGCTGCACAGCTGGCAGGCCTGCGCAAGCTCCAGCTCGTCATCGCCCGCAAAGTTGCTGCAGCCTGCATGGCAGCAGCCGAACGTTGGCCCGCTCAGCCTGCGGGCCTCGAGCGCGCGTGCAGCCGCCTTTGCGCTCTCGGGCTGCGCCGCGGCGTGCTCAGCCCTTACGGTGACGCGAGCGCACAGCTCCATCCCCCAGTCGAACGGGCGCGACTGCTTGCAGGCACGCCGGAGCGCGCGCAGCAGCGCGGCGCACGGCAGGCCGGCGTCCAGGCCTAGGGCCTCCCGCAGCGCCAGCGCGACCTGGCGCGCGCCGCTCACGCTGTTCGCTCCTCTGCACTGGGACGGCAGGTGTGGCTGCCTCAGGCAAGGGGTACAGTGCGATCATCTTGAGCTTGTCGGCACTGCCTGGTGGCCGCCAGTGTGGACAGTGCTCACTTACGATGCGTGGTCAGCACAGGCACTTGTGTCTTTCGTAACACAAATGCTCTTTTCAGTTGCACACCACACCGTGGAGGCCAACAAGTGTCCACTGCACATGATGCGATGCATGCGTGACGCGCTGCCAGGTAGGCACGCCATGTTGCGATGCCAAAGCATGTCGCATGGACATGGCCTCCAAGAGCACCGTCTCACCGTCCGAAACATACGCAGAGGTGCACTCCCAGCAGCTTGGTGTGGCCTCAAGCCCCGACTCCTCCAGCAGCCTCTGCTTTCCTCGTGCAGCGCCTCGAGAGCCCGCACCTCCGGCATGGCCTCTGCAAACGCGCCTAGCACCTTGCCCATGACTGGCTGCCCTCTCGACTGCGGAGTGTCATTCCCGTACGCAAGCCGCCCCAGGATCGCGGCCCGTGGCAGGACGCTGCACGCCAGCGTCCGCGCCAGGGGCTGGACGGCGATGACGATGTCGCACATGTAGTCAAGCAGCTGGCGCATGTCCAGGCTCGGCAAGCCTGCCGCACCGCGTGCTCCCATGCCAATGCTACATTTGTGCACCCTGAGTGCACATTTTGTGCACTCCCACAGCGCGCCATGCGCTTGCACACCCCCGTGGCATGTATGCACATGCATGCTCCACGCTACCTGTCTGGGCCGTCCAATCAACCAGCCCCTGGTTATTGCACGTGCGACCAATGCATGTGCATCGCCAGCGCCGCGCTGCTCTCCGCAAGCACCCCAGCAGGAGTGAGAGGATGCGTGCGGTCACATCCAGGCAAGCCAGGCACGGGTCAGAGCTGGTGCTCTGCCGGCATGCAGGCTACTGCCAGGCGACGCTGCAGGCATCGCGGGGAGCATGCAGCAGACGGCGGATGCGCACCTGAAGCATATGCGTCGATCATTGAGTGCAGGAACCGAGTGGGCTGGCAAGCGACCAGCAAATCAGCGTCCAGTCGCCCGAGCCTTGCGCACGCGCCCTGCACGAAGAGCCAGGCAGACAACTGCAGTAAACTGTGAGAGGCGTTGCAGCTCTCATGCCCTTGGCAGGAGCATGCGCGGGCCGCTGTGTCCAACCCACCCGCCGGCCCCACAGCAAATCAGCACGCCCGCACACTGTGAGTTGGAGGCCACTCAAAAGGTCAGTGTGGGGCCCCGGCTACCTCGTCAGGCCAAGGCCTGGTGCTGGCGTGTGGGCCCCGGCGAGGCCGCAAAAGGCCACTGCGCACCGCAAGCACAATAGCGGCGGCAGGCTGGACCTCGTCCTCGAGACTGCTGTCCGCCGCATCCCCCATATCCTCCAAGTGTGTGCTAACGTTTGCCATGAGCGGCGGCAGCAGCTCGCGGCACATGAAGAGGAAGAAGTGCCGCGGAAGCTCTCGAGCGCCAAAAAAGACCACACTGTTGCAGTGGGCTCGTGCCTGCGGAGCCAGCAGTACGCCCCAAGCGTCAGGCGCGCGAGTGGGTCGCGCAGGGATGGGAGTCAGCCAACGGCCTTGCAGCAGTGCATGGTGCGCGGGGCAGGGGGGCACCGCGCAGATCATTTCAACCGACTCCTCCGGGAGGATCCCCTCCGGGAGGCTGAAAGGGAGCCTCGTGAGTGACTTCCTGAGCGTGACCACCAGAGCCTGCGCTGCCTGGGAGCAGCCCTCGCAAGCAGCTGCCCCTGCTGGCTGCGCTGCAGCGTGCTCCCTGAGCGCCTCGTGGGCGGCAGTGAAGACCTGCTCGCCGGGCCAACTGTGCTGCTTGAGCACACGCGTTATGCAGCAGGCACTCACTGGCGCAACAGCGTGACGCCACGTGACCCCGCACCATGTCTGCTGTGGCCACATACTCGTCGTCTACTGCCGGGCCCCTGTTCATATAGCGCACGCTCACATCTGCGGCACGCAGAATGACGTGCTCGCAAGGCTCTGTCATGTTGTGCCGTCTGGGCTGCCAGAGGCGACTTGCTTGACAGATCAGTCTGCCCGGCACAGGAAAGCAAATCGCAGCTACTGCAGACAATGTTGTTTTTCGAAATAAAAACCAGGCAGCATAATCCCCTACTCCGGCAACTCAGTTTCACTCAGCTTGGATGACACAGAGCGCAAGTTTGCCGGATTCAGTGTACGATGCCAAACATCATGCAAGCGGGTTGTGCGCCGGCCGCAACCTGCACACGCGCGAATACCGTGCTGCGCCCTGCTTGCGTGCGTTCCCTGAAATGCTATACCGTCCATCTGGTCTTAGCTTGTCCAAGCGGACTGCTGCTGTCCACATGGACCTTTGCTCCCATCACATGACACCTGTGGCACCACTGCTGGCAGGCATGCGGTAGTACGGAGAGGTGCACGCTGTGCAGTGCAGCCCACGCTTTCAGAGCGGTCACCCTTCCCCTCTTCCAAGACTCCCTTGCCTGAGGGCCATTGGTTACGTGTGCCCAGGCGCTTGGTGGGGCTGCGCACACTTCGCGGCGCGCGGCCGCAGCCTTCAAGGGCAGGAGCACGCAGCCACTGGCCGCCGGCGCCTGCCCGCCGCTGCGCTGCCCTGCACGGAGGAGCACGCGCGTCCACTGCTCCGCCCCGAGCCTCACTGTCAAGGAGCCGGTGCGAGCTCCGGAAGAAATGAGATGCACTCAACAAAGCCACAAGGATGTTACAACTCAGTTTGTGCTAGGCAGGCTGCTCTGCACGCTTTGTTTATTGAATGCCGGCGGGCCGGAGTGCAAGCACCCGTACAGAGTCAAGAGCGCCTGCCGAAGCGCACTGCCAGTGCCGCTTGTCCTGGTGAAGCAAAAGCGCTGGTGCCACTCCCTTGTGTCACGTCCTTCGGGGCCGGTGCATGCACTGTGCGTCAGGCCGGCCAGGACCTGGCCGCTCACGTGCACTTGGAGGGTCTGCAGGTTTGTTGCAAGTTTATGGTGGCGAGCAAGGGTTTCTCAACCTCGCAGGCCCTGCGTATAGGCTGCCTATGCACCGTAGCAGGCAGGTCAGGCACCAGGAGCCCACAGAAGTAAAACGGCGCTGCCTGCATGATCCTAGTGCCATGCAAAGCGAAGCACGACGCAGACTGACGGAACCAGGTGCGTGCAATGGCCCAGGTCACCGTCTCGCTCACGCTACATTCGCAGCCTGGATGGCCTGCCAGCTGGGCAGCAGACAGAGCGACTGTCAGCTGCGCGCCTGCGCGCGCGCGGCCGGGCGCGCGCGCCGCTCACGCGGCCGGTGCGCGCGCGCGCGCAGGCGACCGGCGTCGAGTTCCCCGAGGTGGTCAGCCTGTGGGGCGCGAGCGACCCGTTCCGCTCCGTGGGCGCCGGCGTGCGCGCCAAGAAGTTTGCGTTCGTGCCCGTGAAGGCGCGCGCGCACGCCCGCCCGCCGCGGCTCCGCTGCGCATGGTGCGCTCGCAGGGGCAGGCATCTCTGCCATTTCAGGGTTAGGGTATGGTTAGGGTATTATACCTTGCCCGCACGCGCGCAGGTGTACGCGGTGACTGTGTACGTGGAGGCGGAGAAGGCGGCGCGCGAGCTGGGCGTGCGCAGCCGCGGCGGCTTCTTCGAGGGCGACGCCGACGAGGACTATGCGCTCGCGCTCGTGGACGGCGCGTTCGCCAAGGCGCTCGTTGTGCACCTCGTGCGCAAGGTGGACGGCAGGACGTTCTATGAGGCGCGGCCCTGGCCCGCGGCGGAGGCAGGCCACTGTGTGCGTGCCCTCCCGCTGGCCAGTAGACAGCCCAGCTGGGTCCGCCGCAGACGGCCCTGTTGTGCGTGATCATGCATGCCCCACTTTCAATGCCTGCACGGCGCAGTGGGTGTGGAGAACGGCAGTGCAGATGTCAGGTTGCGTTGTCAAGGCATGCTGGGGTCCGACATACGCGTCAGTCGTGTGGAGCAGGCGCCGGCGGCGGCGCAGGCGGTGCAGCTGCGGCCGGCGGCCTCAGGCGCGGCGCCGCTGCGGGATACGGTCGGAACGTGGCAGGGGCGTGACCGCGTGGCTGCACCATGGCGGCGGCTGCAAGCAGACCGTACCCTATCCTACCCTAAATCTATCACGTCACTGAGCCGACGGCCCGCACCGCCGCCCCGCGCCGCAGGCGCTGGAGGAGACGCTGGCGCCACGGCTGCGGCTGGCGGGCGAGGGCGCCGCGCTCGGCTCCAAGCAGACCCTACCTCACCCTACCCACAAGTCATCATTCTGCCCCCCGCCGCAGGCGCTGGAAGAGGCGCTGGCGCCGCGGCTGCGGCTGGCGGGCGAGGGCGCCGCGCTGCAGCGCTTTGGCGAGTTCTTCCAGGGGCGCGAGCTGGAGAAGGGCACCGAGGTGGTCATGCTCTGGCGGCCGGAGGGCGCAGTGGAGCTAGCGCTGCGGCGCGCGGGCGGCCCCGAGCTCTCGCAGGCGCGGCGCGCCGCGGCGTCACGCCGGCCTGTCGAGCCGTGAACCATGTGTGAGCCGAGCGCGGTGCTGTTGGGGCGGCGAGGCTGGCTGCGCGCATGCCTCACAGGGTCTGGTCAGATGGCAGATGCGCTCTGAACGTGTTGAGCAAGGACTCACCCGGGTTGACATATGACCTCCTGGGCGCATCCACGTGCAAGGGCTCAAGACGCTTTTGGCGTTCGGTCGGGGACCAGCGACGTCCATGCGCACATCACACAGGTGTCAGGACACTTTCTGCTGACTGAAGCAAGCCCGCTTTTGCCTCGGTCCCGCGTCCGTCCCCTCCCTCCCCACGCCATGCGCGTGCGCGCAGCTGGCGCCGGACCTGCGCATCGACGCGGTCTCGCTGGGCCGCGCGCTGTTTGAGGTGTACCTGGGCAGCAACTCGGTCGTGCCGGATGCGCGCGCCGCGTGGGCGCAGGGCGCGCGCGCGCTGCTCGCCACCGAGCAGGCGCGCGCCCAGGCCTCGAGCGCGCCGAGGCAAGCTGACCTAAGTTGGGGGGAGGGTTGCTTGGCGCGTAGCTGTGCGCCCGCACGCGTTCCTCCCTGTCGGTCTCCCCGGCCACGTGTGGTGGGTGCACTGTGATGGCGGTGTGTGGAGCGGAGCCCCACCAGGGTACAGCACAGGACAGGGGGAGGGGCCAGCAGCGGTGCCAGCTTCTGTCTGCTCGCGGTGTGGCACTGCGCGGTCGGGCGACGCACGCACTGAAACGCTGTCACGCTCGTCCTGTCTGCAGAGTTTTGCAAGGAGTTGCCGGACCCTCATGCTCTGTGGCCCTGACATGCCATGCAATTGCCGCAGGTGCGACGCAGCACGTGATGGGTTGGGCGCCTGGCATGGCGGTCACTTGCGCCTGTGGCTGGGGGCCGATAGGAAGAATGAAATGCTCTCGGTGTGTGTACATGCGGTGTTGTGCAATGCTTGAAGTCTGTTATCAAGCTTACAGACTGGCGGCAAACTGCCACCGCAGACCAACCCGCTGATGTCAGGGGCAGGAGACCCGCTAAGAATGGCAAGATGCCTGGACCACTGACGAGCATACTGGTTCACGGTGCCAACCGGCCGTGCCAGCGCTCGCAGCCTAAACAGCGCAGCACCGCGCGAGCAACTTCGCATTCTGTCATCCATTTCGCACTCAGTACACAGTGCTAGCAGTCCTGAATGCTGAATGTTGTGTTGTGCGCCATTGCACAGCACCAAGCCAACCAGCGCCCACAAGACCCGATACGCCTCTAAGGCGCTGCAGCCCAGGGCCATGCCGCGCATGTGCAGGGTACCTGGCTGCGGATGAGCCGCACGCGATGTGCCGGCGGGCGCAGCGCTCTGCGCCTGCCCACGCCATCTGCGTGCACCAACCCACAGGGGTAGGGTAGGCCTACCCCAGCCCAACCCCTCTACACCCAGCCAGACCTGCCCCCGGCCACACAGCCGCTCGCGCCCGGCGCGCAGCCGGACCTGCGTGACCGCGAAGCGGCGCATGCCCGGCCACATGCCCGTATGCCCATATATGAATCATGTGCAGCCGCTGGGCCCCTCCGACGCATGTGGCTAGAATCAACCCCCTCTCTCCTGCCCTCACTCGTGAAGCGCGGGCCTGCCCAGTGTCAGCTCGCAGAGCCGGACGCGGGGGCTCCGTATGGCTGGGCGCTGAGGCGCCAGGCAGACGGCCGCCCCGCCACCAACTGTGCTGCCAAGCCCTGCACCCCGCTGAATATAACTCACTGTAAGCTGGCCCGCAGGGGCGCTCGACCCCATGTACAAGTCGGCGGATGGTGTCCACCACAGCTCAGACACACACACAGGGCGCCGTTCGTGCACAGTGGACGCCGAGCTGGAAACTGGAGATGTGGCACATCTAGTGACCGCCAGCGACACCGATCGCCAGGCATGCTCACGTCTAAGCAGAACACAGACTGCGGACGCATGACTCGGATCGTTCAAGCTCGCGCGGCCCCGCATCCGCCTTGCAGGCCGGACGCGTGCGCACACGGCAGTCACATGCTTCCCCGCGGACGCAGCGCGCGTGGTATCCCATGCACGCGGCGTGCGGACGCCGCCCCCCCAAACAGGGCCGAAGCCTCTTGTGAGGCCCAATTCGCACACCGTCGCCCCTTCACAAAGACGGACACTTCCTACAGGACCGTCATGGCCAGGGAATCCCACCTTATTTCAGAGCCCTCTAATCTAACCACGCGTGCTCCCGCACAGAATACGGAGCGCCTGCCCTGCCATGAAATGGCTGGATAAAATGGTACATGCCAAAACAAGATGGCCGCACAGGGGCCTGGGACTGGGGTTTAAAATGAAAATGACTGGGGTTGAAAATGAAAATGACAGAGACGGCGTGCCGAGCAGGACGCGAGCCTGTCATACCGCTGCGCACGCGCGCTGCAGCCCTACTATGCAGCCTGGGCACTGGCCCCGCGTGCTCAGTAGGTCAGATTGTCGTCGAGCTTGCAGAAGCCTTCGCACTTGCCCTGCGCGCCGCAGCCGCCCAGTTAGCGCCCTGCTGGCCCGCAGCAGGTGGTGGGCAGGCAGGGGTGGGGTGCAAGCATAGGCAGGGTCCATTGCGATATCAAGCTTACTTTTCACGGGAGCGCGCATGCAAGGCAGGTGCAGCGAGGGAGCGAGGGCATGCACGGCGGATGTGGCAGGATGGAAGGGCAGCCTTGCTATATCGGCGAAAGCATGCCAAGCGCACGAGGCAGGTATGAGCGGGAAAAACTCAAGCGCAACACAAGCCTGAGGTACATGGCATCGCGTGTGGCAAGGCGCCGTGCGCGCGCCTTGTCACACTTGCAGCCAACCGGCGGCACGCAGTCGCCGCTCTTCGACGGCGGGTAGGGGCCTGCGCATGGGCAGCGCGGCCTAAGCACCCTGCCCGACACTGCTTTCATGGGGCGCGCCATCCCTGGCAGGTCCGGCGGCGGGACAGCAGGTGCCAGGGGCGTACGCAAGCTGAGCGCGCTCAACATGGATGCGCGTAGAGGCCCGCACACCTGCTTGCATGCGTCCTAAGCCAGGGGCCTCTGACCACTCTGACAAGTGCTGAAGACTCCAGCATTGGCGCCCTCGCAATTTGAGCGTTCGGCACTTTGAAGTTGACCTTGTGTGCCAGGCGTGAGGAGACAGACACGGTGGGGCGCAGCGGGCAGCGTGCGGGGCGCACAGCCAAGCAGGTGGCTGGGGAAGGCGCCGGGGTCCCGGATGCCGAGCGTGACGACGAGCCCGGGCGTGTGCGGCAGGTATGCAAGCCCGGGGTAGCCTGAGGGTACCAGCCCCGCGTCTTTGCCCTTGGGGATGCCGAGGACCTCCTGCGGGCGCTTCGCGCGCGCGTCAGGCCGAGCCCGCCACACGTCACAGTGCTGGGCGGGGTGCTCGCATGCGAGCGAGGGTACACTGCGACCATGCCTGCCTGACATTGCAGCGGCGTGCGCGTCGCAGTACACTTGACGCATATGGCCGCTCCAGCCCAGACTCTGCCAATGATAGCTGCGAACATGACAAAGGCGCTGGGGCGCGCCTGCAGCAGCCGCGGGTGCGTCTCGTGCGAGACGCCCGCTGAGGCGTCGGGGTGCGCGCGCGTGCCCTTGGCGGGCCGGAGCAGCGCCCTGATCCAGCTCAGCGCCGCCTGCAACCAGGCCTACATAGTCAGATGCAGCAGGCAGGAGGTAGGCCAAACACTAGCCGTAACCCTCTCGGCAGCCACCTTGTAGAGGCAGGCTTACATGATGACCCGCATGGCCTTGGTCAGACATGTGCGGGCGCCAGATGCGCCAACGACCTGCTTACGCCATGGTGCGGCCATGACGCATGCGCCGTGCGCGGCCCTGGCGCCGACAGCCAGCCTGGCATGCAAGCGGCGGGGCTGACAGCAGCGCGGTGCAATAAATGGCAGACCAGAGGCTGGGGGCGCACGTTCATGCCGATGGGGGCCGCCGGCGCCTCGGCCGTCGACAGCAGCGTGCGCCCCGCGCCGCGCGCCTCGCCGCGCGCCGACGACGCGGTCAGCATCGTGACTGCGGCTCCCCCCTTCGCCCCGCCCGCCGACAGCAGCGTGCGCCGGCGGGCAGCCGCCGCGGGCGCCGCCGCGATGCCGGCCGCGGCGCCGCCGCTGGCGGGCGCAGCAGTGGGCGTCGGGGTCGAGCCCGGGCCGGTGCTGTTCGTCCCCGGCGCGATTCCCGGCGTCGGGCTCGCGGCGGCCTGCACGCCAACGGTGGCGTTGCGCGGCGGCAGCGTCGCGCGCGGCTGCGACCCTGTCTGCAGGCCGGTGCTGCTGCTCACCGTCGGCACGCTCACGGTGGCGGCTTCAGTCGGCGCCGTCTGGGCGGCGGTCACTACTGTGGGCGCGCTCGTCGCCGCTGTCGTGGGCGCGCTGGTCGCCGCGGCCGGGGGCGGCGTCGGCGGCGGCGTGCTCGCGGCCTGGGCAGGCGCCGCTGTCTGCGCGCTCACAAAGGCGACCTGCGGCTGCGCGGCCGCCTGCGCCTGCGCCGACGCGCTCACCTGGACACATATGGGACGCCGTCAGGTGCAGCCGAGAGTGGGACCGGGCCGCATGCAGCGCAGGGGCCTCTTCCCAACAATGCTGCCAACCGCATGTGCTTGGAAAGGCGGACCAAGGCATCCAGGAAGCGGCAGCATGCATGCGCGCTGGGGACGCTGCAATCGCAGAGACGAAGCACAGCGTGTGCGAGGTGCGGCACAGGAGCGCGCATCTGCCGCTGTGGCTGTGGTCAGCGAGAGGGGCTGCGATGCGCACCGCAAAGCTGGACAGCGGCGGCGGCGGCGGCGGCGGAGC
>JAABUV010001706.1_pt1 | contig 31351 bp, 30 predicted proteins | sample 5559971 | NCBI WGS metagenome assembly JAABUV01 (sample SAMN10711881, study PRJNA513362) | rock metagenome | isolation source: Antarctica rocks | place: Antarctica: Victoria Land, Knobhead nord | collected 2015-12-19
CTCCTGGTCGGCGGGCATGCTCAGCACCTGGCGTTGCCCACCGACCAAGGTGGGCAACGCGGCCGGCACATCATCGCGGGTCACCACATCGGTGTAGACCGAGCTCATCGTCACCAGCTCGGGCACGTTGACGAAGCGCCCGATCCGGGTCACCGGCTTCAACTTCGACCCCGAGGCGTTCATCTCGATGGTGGACACCGTCCCGGTGAACGTCGCCCCCCAGGCGTCGAGCCCGCGGCCAGGCCGGTGTCCACGGTCAACTCCCGCAGCAACACCGTCCCCGCCCGCGACACCACCCCGATACCATCCGCGCTGACCTTGACCCGCCTGAACCGTCGGTTACGCTTCACCCTCGGGGTGCCTTCCTGTTCGTGGACCTTGGACCGTCGCAAGCCCAATTTTCCCCTTACAGGTAAGGCACTTCCCGTATTTCAGCCGCCGTGTCTCCCGGACAACCGTGAAAGACGCAGGCTAGAGGGGCAGGCCAGGCGTCGCCGCAATCGGCTAAACCTCGGGCTACAGTGCGCCGGCGATCTGCCTGGTTGCCCACGACAGGCGCTCCGCGATTTCGACCATGAGCTTGCGCGGCATGCGGGAATACGGTCCAGAAACGGCTATCGCTGCCAGAGCATTCCCGGAGGGGTCACGGATCGCGACGGCGACGGCAGCGACATCGGCCTCTCCTTCGCCGACCGACATTGCGTATCCAGCTCGCCTGACCTTAGCCAACTCCACTTCCAGCTTTTCACGGGACGTGATGGAGTTGACCGTGCGAGACGGTAGCTGCGTGTCCGGGTAGAGGGCCAGGAACCTCTTGGCTGGCAGATCTGCCAGTAAGACCTTCCCTCCCGACGCGCAATGAGCTGGCATTAACAGGCCAACGCGCGAGCCCACCCTCAACACCTGAGTGCTCTCTGCTGCGGCGACGAACTTCACGCTCTGACCCTTCAGCACCAACACCTGGATGGTCTCGCCGAGTTCACGACTGAGAAGATCCAAGTAAGGACGGGCAGAGCCCGCCACGTCGATTCGTTCCAGCCCAGCTGCGTAGGCCCGCATCGCGGGCCCACGCACGTACGCGCGGGTGGCTCGATCCTGCTCGGCAAACTTCCGGTACATCAGTGCGGACAGCAGGCGATGGGCGGTAGAGACAGAGACATCTAGGTGACTCGCAACGTCGGACACTCGCACCGAGGGGCGTTTCGACAGCAGCAGCAGGACCCGGAGCGCGCTGTCCACTGACGACATCGGTGGCGTATCGGCTGATCGCCCCATATCACCCGATACAACCATCTTGTCCTCTTCAACGAAAGTAGAGACTCCGAGGCTTCTCGCCCGCGCACTTGCGGGCCTTCGGGCGACCGCACCCAGGCGGCGGTACCCCGCCTGAGAGTACAGCTCGCGTGGAGAGGTCCCGCCTTTCGATTTTCTGTATAGCGGAAAGCTGCGCTCGACGACGGGAAAGCAGGAAGTTACAGTCCTGGGCAGGATGCGGCTCGATGTCGTGACCGAGATTCAAGCGGCGGGACGAGCGCCACAGGCCACACATCGGGAGCGCATAGATGGACAAAGGCACGGAAAACCTGTATGTAGGCGTTGACACAGGGGGTACGTTCACTGATCTCGTCGTCATGGACGAGTCTGGCCACGTGATGACCAACAAGGCGCCCACCACTCCCGACGCGCTCGAAAACGGGGTCTTCGCGGCCCTCGAATTGGTGGCGGCTGATCGCGGCGAGTCGCTGAGCGAGATGCTGGCCAAAGTCGAGAGTTTCGGACACGGAACAACTCAGGCAACCAATGCGCTCATCGAGCGGTGCGGCACTAGCACCGCGCTCATTACGACAAAGGGTTTCGGCGACACGCTGATCATCCAGCGGCTGATGGGCTTCACGGCAGGAACGCCCATCGAGGAGCTCAGCCAGTTCAAGAGCAGAAGCTATCCGATACCCATCATTCCCAAGCAGCTGATCGCGGAAGTCCCGGAACGAATCGACCAAGCCGGCAACGTCATCGTCCCGCTTGACGAGGCAGCAGTCAGAACGGCTGCGCAGCTCCTCGTAGAGAGGGGCGCCGAGTCCTTCGCAGTGTGCCTGCTGTGGTCCTTCCGCCAACCGCAACACGAAAGGCTTGTTCGCGAGATCGTCCATGAGGTCGCAGGGGCGAGCGTGTACGTCAGCATCTCCAGCGAGGTCAGCCCGGTGCTCGGCGAGTACGAGCGCACGGCCACAACAGTGCTGAACAGCTATCTGGGACCGACCGTGGCCCGATACCTGGAGCGGCTGGAAAGCAGTCTCCAGGCCCAAGGCCTCCGCGGGCGGTTCAGTGTGCTCAACAGCATCGGTGGCGTCATGAGCGCAAGGGACGCAGCCTCTCGTGCGGTCCTGTTGCTCGCGAGTGGTCCAACAGGTGGTGTGATCGGCTCGCGTTATCTCGCCGCAGAGCTCGGGCACCGAAACGTCATCACGACGGACATGGGCGGCACCAGCTTCGACGTCGGGCTAATCGTCGACGGGCGACCCGTTATCTCCGGCGTATCCGAAGTCGGGAGATATCACGTATCGGCCCCGATGGTCGACATCACCGCAATCGGAGCCGGTGGCGGATCCGTCGCCAAAATTGTCGGCGGCAACCTCCTGGTCGGCCCCGAAAGCGCTGGCGCCTTTCCCGGGCCGGTGGCCTATCAGCGTGGGGGGACGCGCGTCACGGTGACCGATGCAGACTTAGTGCTCGGAATCATCAACGAAGAGACGTTTCTCGGCGGGCGGATGCACCTGGATCGCCACGCAGCCGAGACGGCCATCCGTGAGCAGATCGCTGATCCACTCGGGCTGAGCACCGTTGAGGCCGCGGCCGGCATCCGACGCATCGTCGACTCGAAGATGGCGGACACGCTGCGCGAGCTGACAGTAGGACGCGGCATGGATCCACGCGACTTTGTGCTCTATGCCTATGGTGGCGCCGGTCCCATGCACTGTGCCGGCTTCGGAGCCGAGCTGGGAGTCAACCAGATCTTGGTGCCCGCCACCTCGATGGCGCACTCAGCCTATGGAGCGCTGGCGTCCGACATCCACCACTCGGCCGAGATCTCTCGACTGATCAGGACGACACCGGGCAATGTCGAGCCGTGGCTCGACATCGACAGCGAGCAGGTCGCGGTGACCCTCGAGGACCTCGAGCGCACCTGCCGAGCCAAGCTGATCGACAGTGACGTGCCGAGGAATCAGATCTCCATCGCACGCAGCGTCGACGTCAGGTACCGAAGCCAGACCCACGAGCTGATCATCCCAGTTGCCGACGGTCCGTTCGATGCCCGCACAGCGCAGACGCTCATCGAGGACTTCGAGGAGACGTACGAGCTGACGTACGGCCGCGGAGCCGCGTTCCGTGAGGCCGGCATCGAGCTGACGACGTTTCGCGTGGAAGCCATTGGGCACACCCCCAGCCCGACGTTCGCGGCCCATATTCCCGACGGTGACCGTCATACTGGGAAAGCAACTCGGTCCGTCTATGACGTGGACGAGGCGGAATGGCTCGACGCAAAGATCCTGCGCTGGTCAGGGCTGGAAGTGGGCGTACAGACGCTCGGTCCCGCAATTGTCGAGCACCCCACGACGACCGTGTACGTCAGTGCAATCCAAGAAGTCAGTATCGACAAAGTCGGAAACCTACTGATCACACCAACTACGCGAGGGGGCCAATAATGAGTGCGGCTGTCGTCGACGACATCCCAGACATCGACCCGATCACGTTCGAGGTCGTACGCCATCGGCTTTCAGCGATCACCGAGGAACAGGCCATCACGTTGAAGGCTGTTTCGGGTTCGCCAGTTGTTACAGACGCGACGGACTTCAATGTCGGGACGTATCTCGCCGACGGGTCGATCGTCACGATGGGCCCCCAGGTGCTGTTCCATTCGGGATCGATGGCCAGCGTCGTGCGGAACATCGCCAAGAGTTTCTCGGAGAATCCAGGCTTCAACGAGGGCGACATGTTCGTTCTCAACGACCCCTACCGAGGCGCGCTCCACCAACCCGATGTCTCCGTGGTCGCGCCTGTCTTCTACAAGGGCGTTCACATCGCCTGGGTCGGTTGTTGCGCACACCAGATCGACATCGGTGGCATGAACTTTGGCAGCTGGGCCATGAAAGCGACTGAGATCCAGCAGGAAGCGATGCTGCTGCCAGGCGTGAAGTTCGTCGAGGGTGGGCAGATCCGCGAGGACATCTGGCAGATGATGATGGGGATGACCCGGCTGCCCATGGCGGTGGGGCTCGACCTGAAGGCGATGATCGCCGCCAACAATGTCGCCGCTCGCCGGCTGGTCGAGCTGTGTGACCGTTACGGAGTGGCACGGGTTCTGCGCGTCATGGTGATGGAGATCGAGGACTCAGAAGCGCAGCTGCGGACCCGACTGAGGTCCCTGCCTGACGGCACGTTTCGCGCGATCGACTACCTGGAGCACGACGGCCACGAGAACCGGCTGTACGAGTATCACCTCTCGCTCACCAAGAGCGGTGACGAGCTCGTCTTCGATTTCGAGGGGACGTCGCCGCAGGCGCCGGGATTCATCAACTGCACCTATTCCGGGCTGGTCGGTGGGGTCTTCACTGCCGTGCTGCCCATTCTGGGAGCGGGGCTGCGCTGGAACGAAGGCTTGCTCCGTCCCCTTACCATCCGCGCCCCAAAAGGCTCGGTGGTCAACGCGACCTGGCCCGCACCGGTGTCGTCCGCAACGATCGGATCGATCTGGGTCGTGACGAACGTCAGTGTCGCCGCCCTGTCGCGACTGGCGATCGTGTCCGCCCAGACCGAGTCCGACGCGACTGCTGTCACGAAGGGTTCGATGACGGCCCTGATCCTATCCGGGAGCAATCGCGACGGCCTGCCGTACGGCAACTTCTTCATGGACTCGACGGCCGGCGGTGGTGGGGCCTACCACGATCACGACGGCCTGAACGCCTCCGGTGACTTCTGCGTGCCTCGGCCCGCCATCACCAATGTCGAGACTCATGAGTCTACGGGTCCGGTGCTGTACCTCTACCGGAGCCTATTGTCGGACACGGGCGGCCCAGGCCGCCAACGAGGTGGGGCGACGGTGGGGTTGTCCTTCGTGCTGCACGACGTGGACCAACTCGAGACGATGATCGTCGGGCACGGAGTGGAAGTCCCCAACAGTGTCGGTCTGTTCGGCGGCTACGAAGGCTCCTGCAATCGCAACGAGGTCCTGAAGGCCGTCGGCGACTGGTCGCCGATCGGCACCGTCACTGGATACGACGACCTCGAGTCGTGGCCCGGGGAGAAGGTGGAGCTCGGAGCCAAACCCGGGTTCTTTACTCTCCGTCACGGCGACGCCCTGGCCTACAGCTTCCAAGGGGGTGGCGGCTTCGGCGACCCGATCGATCGTGATCCGCTGGACGTCGCCGCCGACGTGGTTGACCGATACGTCAGCGCCGAGCAGGCGGGCCTCATGTACGGCGTGGTCCTCAACGATGGCGGTGTCGACGACACCGCAACGGCGGCGCGTCGGGCCGCCATTCGCGCGGAACGCCTCGGCCATTCGCCGCACCGGTCTCCTGGTGACGCGGCTCAGGTCGGTCGTACGTTGACGCCGTCGCTCCAGCTGCTCGATGACGGCGCTGTAGCGTGCCGGTGCGGGCACTCGTTCGGGCCTGGCTTCGACTGGAAGGCCAGGGCGACCGGCCGCGTTGTCGATGCACTTGCGCACGGACCGTTCGTTCGTACGCACGCGGAACTCGAGCTCCGAGAGTTTATCTGCCCGTCCTGTGCCGCTCTGCTGGAGTGCGAGGTCGCCCGGGTGGGGGCGCCTAACCTGCTCAGCATCGAGCTCCTGTGAGCAGCACGGAATTCTCTGTCGGGACGCGCATCGTGACCGGCCTGGGCTCTCTCGACACGCTGTCGGCCCACCTCGCGGCCTTGGCCGAGACCCGTGTCGTCGTGGTGGCCGATCGAGGGCTGCTGGCGTCGGGAACCCTTGACACCGTCTACGCGGCAGCCAAGGCGCTGGATCCGTCGAGGACGATTCTCGTCGACCCGGATCCGAGCCTGACCGATGCCGAGCGGGCAGCGCTGGAGGCGTTGGCGTGGGACAGCAACGCCGTTGTCGCTGTCGGAGGTGGTAGCGCTCTCTGTGCCGCGAAGGCGGTCGCTATCCGGCTGACGAATCCAGCGCCGCTGAGTGACTACGAGGGCGTGGGCAAGCTGCCCAACTGCCCCGCACCCACGATCGCCATCCCCACGACGGCCGGGAGTGGGAGCGAGGTCTCCAACGCGCTCGTTCTCCATGAGGAAGGGCGCCCGCGAGAAATCATCATCAGAGGTTCGGGGTACGAGCCCACCGTGGCGATCCTCGACGCAAACCTGCTTAGCGGCCTGCCGCGCGTTCCCATGCTGTACGCAGCGCTCGACGCGTTGTCCCACGCGATGGAGGCGCTGTGGGCCCGACGGCGCACTGCCTTCACGGACTCGCTGGCCGAGTCTTCAGTGGAGACCATCCTGAGGGATTTGCCGAGAGCGCTCGACGCTCGGCAGCCCGGTGTCCTCCAGCGCGTGCTCGACGCGAGTTCGGCTGCCAATCTGGCCTGCGGGAACTCCGGCCTCGCGCTCGTGCACGCGTTGTCGTGCGCGCCCACGATCGCGCTGCCGCACGGATACCAGAACGGTGCCTTGTTGCTGGCCGTGGGTCACTTCAACCGCGATTCGATGGACTGGCAGCACCAGTCGTACCTCAAAGACATCGAGACGATGTTCAAGTCGATCGATTTCGCAGGCCGATTCGCGCCGGGGGAGCTCGGCGCAGACGCGAGCGACGCCATGCTCGCGGCGAGCACCATGCATCCCTTCCGTCTCAACAACGCGCGTGAGTCTAGCGACCGAGACATCGTCGCGATCCTGGCGGCCGCTGGAGTGCCGCCGAGTCCGACCTACTGACCATGGAGATCAGAATGACGAACGCAACCGCAACAGAGACTCGGCCGATGTACATCGGTGGTCGCCACCGGCTGGCGTCCGACGGTGCCACCATCGATGCGATCAACCCCGCCAACGGGACGGTCATCGCCCGGGTGCCCAGCGCCACGGCGGCGGACGTCGATGACGCAGTCACAGCGGCCAAGGAGGCGTTCCCGTCCTGGCGCCGACGCGAGCCGCAGGAGCGGGCCGCCGCTCTCTTCGCCCTCGCCGCCACGATCGAGGAACATGCTGAAGAGCTGGCGCTGCTCGATGTCGAGGACAACGGCAGCCCGATCCGCGAGATGCGCAACGACGCTAAGATCGCGTCGGCGCAGCTCAAATACTTCGCGGGCCTCGTCCTGCACACCCGTGGTGAGACGGTCCCATCCTCGTTCGACCGGCTGAACTACACTGCTCGTGAGCCCTACGGCGTCGTCGCGAGGATCATCCCGTTCAACCACCCGTTGATGTTCGCGGCGTCGAAGATCGCCGCACCCCTTGCCGCCGGCAACACGGTCATCATCAAGCCGAGTGAGCACACCAGCCTCTCGGCGCTGCGGATGGCCGAGCTGGCGAGCGAGATCTTCCCGCCCGGCGTGCTGAACGTGGTCACCGGGTATGGCGCCACCGCCGGCGATGCCCTGGTCGCTCACCCGGACGTGCGCCGCCTGGCTTTCATCGGCGCGGCCGAGACGGGCCGGGCCATCCAGATACGCGCCGCCGGCGTGGGCATCAAGACAATCACCCTCGAGCTCGGCGGCAAGAACCCACTCGTCGTCTTCTCGGACGCCGACGTCGACGTGGCGGCCGACGCGGCGGTCCGTGGGATGAACTTCACGTGGCAGGGACAGTCGTGCGGATCAACGTCCCGGCTCCTCGTCCACCGCGACATCTACGAGGAGCTCGTGGATCGTCTCGCGGTCAAGCTGGACGCGATGCTATCCGGCGCGCCGAGTGATCCGGCCACCGAGACCGGCGCCATCGTGAACACGGCGCAGCTCGAGAAAGTGAGGAGCTACGTGCAGCTCGGCCAGGACGAAGGGGCCCGGCTGGTCGTCGGAGGTACGACCCTCTCCGACGGTGTCTTCGCGGGTGGGAACTTCGCTCGTCCGACCTTGTTCGCTGATGTGCGTCCTGACTCGCGCCTGGCTCAGGAGGAGATCTTCGGTCCAGTCCTGGCAGCGATGCCGTTCTCTAACTACGACGAGGCGATCGCTATAGCCAACGGCGTGCGCTACGGCCTGACCGCCAGTGTTTTCACCGGTGATCTCTCGACCGCGCTGCGGTTCGCACGTGATGTGGAGGCGGGCTACGTCTGGGTCAACGACGTGTCTCGCCACACCCCGGGGACGTCATTCGGCGGCTTCAAGGACAGTGGCCTGGGACGCGAGGAGGACATCGAGGAGCTGCTCGCCTACACGCAGACCAAGAATGTCCACGTGAGTTTCTGATGTCCCAGAATGTGCGCGAGCTCGTCGCGCAGGCATCGCAGGTCCTAGGCGCTGCTGGGCACGCTGACCTGATTTGGGGTCACGTGTCGGCTCGGGACGCTGAGGATCGAGGCGCGTGGATCAAGCAGAGTGGCTGGGGGATGGAGGAGGTCACCCCGGAGCGGGTGCACCTCGTCGGCTACGACGGTGAGGTGCTCGAGGGTGATGGCCCGCGCCACAAGGAGTACCCGATCCACACCGAGATCTTCCGTGCGCGTCCGGACGTCGGTGGGGTGGTTCACACGCACAGTCGCGCGGCGCTCGCTCTGGCTGCGAGCGGACAGCCGCTGCGCCCGGTGAGTCACGAGGCGAACTTTTTCGTGCCACCGGACGTTCCCGCGTTCACCCAGACCGCCAATCTCATCACCACTGCGGAGCTGGGACGTGCGGTCGCGGCCGACCTGGGTGACGCGCCAGCGATCTTCCTGGTCAACCACGGCATCGTCTGTGTCGGCCCGGACGTTCCCAGCGCGGTTGTTGCGGCCGTGCTGCTGGACCGCGCGTGTAGCCAGCAGCTGCTCACCCGCCAAGGCGGCGAGTTGGTCCATTGGTCGGACGAGGCCGAGTCGCTCCGAAAGCGGCAGACCATCTACGAGCCCGGCGCCGTTCGAGCGGCGTGGGACTACCTCGTGCGCACGCTGCCCAGTGCTGTGTGATGACGCAGTTGCCGCCGCCCGTCGTTCCCTCCCTGCCGAAAACGACCGTTGTTGGCTCGGGCGGCTGATGGCTACGTCGATCTGCTCCAGGACTACACCGCCGAGGCCCTCGGCAAAGAAAGAAATGATCGCGATGATCAAACTTGTCTGTCTCTTGAAGAAGCGCAATGGAATGACAACGGAAGAGTTCCGGAGCTACAACGAGAGTCACCACGTCAAGGTGTTTGATGGTGTCTTCGACCAAGGGGTCGAGCGGTATGTGCGGCGCTATCTGACGCCGTTCACGGATCCGGCTACGGGCACCGCCCCACCCCATGGCTTCGACGAGATCATGGAGCTATGGTTCAACGACCGGACAGTGTTCGAGAACCTATTCCTGGGTGTCCAAGACACAGATTTTCGGCGCTTGGTCGCCGCGGATGAGAAGAAACTCTTCGACCTGTCCGCGACCCAGTGGTATATCGTCGAAGAGGAGTTGGACAGTGAGCTGAAGGGTGCAAAGGAAAAATACGTCTGATGTCCGCCTCGCCGTCCCTCGTCAGCAACCCTTACCGTGAACAGGCCGAACAATGACCAATCAGTTGATCGATCTGAATGGGCAGGTCGCCGTCGTCACCGGCGGCGCCCGCGGCCAGGGGCGCGCCCATGCCGTGCGACTCGCCAACGCGGGCGCGGACGTTGCCGTGGTGGACATCGCCGCCCAGATGGCAGCCGTGCCCTATCCAATGGCTACACCTGAGGATCTCGCCGAGACGGTTCGTCTCGTCGAGGCGACCGGGCGTCGTTGCCTCAGTGTCCAGGCCGACGTGCGGAGCGCGGAGGCCATGGCTGACACCTTCGACTCGGTGCTCGAGCAGCTCGGACGTCTCGACGTGGTCGTGGCGAATGCCGGAGTCGTGCTCATGTCAGAGCCGTGGCGAACCACCGACGAGCAGTGGTCGACCGTCATGGACGTCAACGTGACCGGCGTGTTCAACACGCTTCGCGCTGCCTCTGCCCGCATGGTCGACGCCGGCCGCGGCGGGTCGATCATCTGCACCAGCTCGGTGTGTTCGCAACGGCCGCAGCTCGGGCTCGCCGCCTACACCGTGTCCAAGCACGCCGTCGTCGGACTCGTCCGCGCATTTGCGCGAGAGCTCGGGACGCATCGCATTCGCGTCAATGTGGTCCAGCCCGGCAACGTGGACACCCCGATGGTGAACAACCCGGCGGTCTACGCCCGTCTGCGGCCCGACTTGAAATCCCCCACGCGAGAAGATGCGGCGGCGGTGTTCGGTGCCATGAACGCCATGCCGGTGTCGTGGGTCGACGCTGACGACATCAGCGCCGCAGTCCTGTGGCTCGCGTCGGCTCACGCTCAATTCGTGACGGGGGCAGAGATTCCGGTTGACGCCGGTCTTCTCCTCGTCTGACCTGGACACGCACCAACAGCACGAACTCAAGGGCCGATCACAGTCGACCGCTAGGGGTCCGACAAACGGGAAGGGGCACAGCATGGGCAAGCTCGAAGGTCAGGTCGCCCTGATCACGGGGGCGGCGCGCGGACAGGGTCGCAGCCACGCCCTGCGTCTCGCCGAGGAGGGCGCCTCGATCATCGCGCTCGACTGCTGTGAGCAGATCGAGAGTGTGCAGTACGACCTCGCCACGCCTAAGGATCTCGCGGAGACCGTGAGACTGGTCGAGGCGCTCGATACCCGCATCGTCGCCGAGCAGGTCGACATCCGCGACATCGAGCGGCTGCGCGCGGCCGTGGACAACGGGGTCGCTGAGCTGGGCCGGCTCGACATCGTGTCGGCGAACGCGGGTATCACCGGCTATGAGCCCTTCCTCGCGTTGTCGCAGTCGCACTGGGCAGAAATGATCGACGTGAATCTGAGCGGTGCGTTCAACACCGCTCAAGTCGCGGCACCACACATCATTGATGGAGGGAGGGGTGGGGCGATCGTGTTCACGAGTTCGTCCCTCACCTTGCGCGCCCGCCAGAACTTGGCGCACTACACCGCCTCTAAGCACGGCGTCGAGGGGCTCATGAAGACGCTCGCGCTGGAGCTGGCGCAACACTCCATCCGCGTCAACACCGTCAACCCGACCAACGTGGACACGGACATGATCCATAACCGCGCGAGTTGGGAGCTGTTCTTGCCGGATGTCGAGAATCCGACCCGTGAGCAGGTAGCCCCGCTGTTCGCGACGCTCAATGCCCTTCCGATCCCGTGGATCGACCCGCGCGACGTGTCGAACGCCGTGGCCTTCCTGGTGTCAGACGAGGCGCGTTACATCACCGGCGTGACTCTTCCGGTCGACGCCGGCTTCCAGCTAGTCTAAAAAGGGCAGTCGATGGCTATCGAACGACATACCTTCGACCACGTCGGTATCCCCACTTCGGAGAAGCACGACGGTGAGATTTTCGTTGCGCCTAACCGAGTGTGGTTGACGAGCCCTCGCGATCATCCGGCCAACATCGAGTGGCTGCGCTGGGAGCCGGACACGCAGGTGCCGGCGCCGGTCAGGGACCTGCCGCACGTCGCCTACCGCGTCGCCGATCTGGATGCGGCGCTCGTGGGCCAGGAACTGCTGATGCAGCCTTTCGAGATCGGAAGCAACTTCGCCCGGGGTGCGTTCATTCTGCTCCGCGGGGGGGTCGTGGAGCTCATGCATTACCGGAACCCTGACGAGTGTGGATGGTTTTGACCGACAACGCGCCCAGGGGCCGGCGCCCGATCTCGCGGGGCGGTCGCTTACAGCAATGTTTCAACTTGGGACTCACTTTCCGCTATAGCGAAAGACGCCGTGACGCGCATCACCACATTGGATAACGTGCGTCAGCAATCGGGACTACGAGGATTCGCACACGGGTCCCTCTCTCATGAACGCACCATGCAGAGCCGCAGGCTGAAACGGAGCATCAAATGAAGAGGACGGGCATGATCGCAACCAGTACGGCCTCAGGCTTCACGCCGAGGAAGCGCGCCATGGCGGCGCTGTTCGCGCTCGGCATGCTCGGGTCTCTCGCCGCCGCCTGTGGGTCGCCCTCGAAGAGCTCGGCGGGCGGGTCGAGCAGCGGGAAGCAGGTCGTGTTCATCGTCCCGAGCGAGGCCAACCCGTGGCAGAAGGGCTTCAACACGACGGTCGTCCAGGGGTTGGAGGCCAAGGGCTACAAGGTCTCCTACCTCCAGGACGAGTTCAGCGCGGCCGTCCAGGTCCAGCACTTTCAGCAGGCGATCGCGCAGAAGCCCGCCCTCATCGCGTTCCTGGCGGCGGACGCGAATGCTCTCGACCCCTCCATCGCCAAGGCCCACGCGGCCGGGATTCCGGTGATCGGCCTTGACGGCCGCTCCGACCCGGCGTCGGTCCCGCTCCTGACCAGCCAGATCCTGGCCAACAACACCGACCTGGGCACCTTCGCGGCGCAGAACATCGTGGAGGGGCTGCAGAAGGAGGGGTTGAAGACCGCCAACGTGATCGCGATCACTGGAAACACGGCTCAGTTCGTGGTCCAGGACCGGACGGCCGCGTTCAACGCCTACATGGCGAAGTACCCGCAGTACAAGGTCGTCGCCACCCAGGACGGCCAGTGGGACCAGACCAAGACCCAAGCGATCGCCAGCCAGCTGTTCGCCGAGTACAGCAGCAAGGGTGGCGTTCAGGCGGCCTACGGCATGGCCGACCAGCAGGCGGCCGGGATCATCCAGGCGGCCCAGCAGGCCAACATCCCGCTCGGTATCGACAAGAAGGGCGGCCTGCTCGTCACCGGCAGCAACTGCCTCAAGCTGGGCATCAACAACATCACAGCCGGATTGCAGTATGGAACGGGCACCCAGGCGCCGGTCGAGGAAGGAAAGTTCGTCTTGCAGAATCTGTTGAGTTACCTGCAGACCGGAAGCATCGACAATCTGCTCTTCGCACCCGAGGCTCGGGTGACCGCCGCCAACCTCGACACCTACCGCGCAGCGTGCAGCACAGCGTGACCGAGGCAGCCAACAGGCTAGAGGTTGTCGGGGTCAGCAAGCAGTTCGGCAACACGCTGGCCCTCGACAACGTCTCGTTCGAGTTGCGTCGAGGCGAAGTCCACGCGCTGCTCGGGCAGAACGGCGCGGGTAAGAGCACCCTGGTCAAGATCATTGCCGGCGTCCAGCAGGCCGACGTCGGCCAGGTGCTCATCGACGGCGAGGCCGTGTCGCTGACTTCCCCCAAGGTGGCGCAGCGACACGGCGTCGCGTTCGTCGACCAGGAGCTGAGCGTGGTGCCCTGTCTGTCCATCGCGGACAACATGCTGCTGGGCGCGGCAGACGCACCGTTGTTCAATGGACGCGGCGGCGGGCGCGACAGCGTGCAGAAGGAGCTCGACGGACTCGGCCTCGACCACTTGTCCCCGGGGACCCTCGTTGAGGACCTGGGCATGGGTGATCGCCAGCTCGTGGAGATCGCCCGCGCCCTCGCGCGCGACGCGAAAATCCTCATTCTCGACGAACCGACGGCCACGCTGAGCCGTACCGAGGCGGAGACGGTCTTCGCCGTCGTGCGGCGCGTCGTCGCCGCCCGGGGGACTGGTGTGATCTTCGTGTCACACCGGCTGGGCGAGGTCCTGGAGTTCTGCGACCGCCTGACGGTTTTCCGGGACGGCCGGCTCGTGGCCGTGGCCGACACGTCGAGCCTCGACACTGCGGGCATCGCGGAGATCATCCTCGGTCACCGACCGGTCAGCGCGGCGCGGGCCGAGACGTCCGACTTCACGACCGCGCCCTTGGCGTTGAGCGTCTCATCGCTCAACGTGCCGGGTCGGGTGTCCGACTTCGCGGTGGACGTACCGGCCGGACAGGTGGTTGCCCTCGCCGGCCAGGTCGGGTCGGGGGCGGCCGACGTGCTCCGCGCTCTTGCCGGGCTCAGCCCCGAGGCGACCGGGAAGGTGGAAGTCGGCGGTCATCCGTTGCGGCTCGCCTCGCCGCTGCGCAGCCTGCGCGCGGGGGCGATCTACGCGTCCGGCGACCGGAAGGGCGAAGGCCTGTTTCTCGACCACAGCGTCGACGACAACCTGGTCGCCACGCGGCTTCCGACGCTGACTCGGGCCAAAGTGCTGGACCAGCGCCACGTCGCCAGCACGGCCGCGGCGCTCCGCGAGCGGGTGGGCGTCTCGTCCGACCGCGGGTCGGCCGACGTCCGTGACCTCAGTGGGGGCAACCAGCAAAAGGTCCTCATCGGCCGGTCGTTGATGCTCGCTGGGGCCAAGATGCTGCTGCTCGACGAGCCAACCCGCGGAGTCGACGTTGGAGGGCGGGCCGACATCCACCGACTCGTCCGTCAGGCGGCACACGACGGGAATGCTGTCCTTTTCGCATCGACCGAGCTCGAAGAAGTCCTGGAGCTGGCGGACGTCGTGGTCACCATCTTCGCGGGGCGGGTCGTACGGATCGCTCCCGCGGCCGAGTGCGACGCTCAGCAGATCTTGGCCGACACCACGGAGCCGAAGGTCGAGGTAGCAGGGTGAATGAGGTCGTGGCGAAAGCAGAGGAGACGGTCGACGCGAAGGCAACTGCGCCGCGCGGCAACCTCGACCAGTGGCTCATCCGAGGAATGTTCGCGGTCGCACTGATCGTCTTGGTGATTGCGGCCCTGACGGCCCCGGGATTCGCCACGAAGGAAAACGCGAAGGCGATCCTCAGCTCCATGGGGTCGGTAGGGATCCTCGCCGTCGGCATGTCGGCGATCATGATCAGCGGGAATCTCTTCTCGCTGTCGCTCGGTATCACCGCCACCGTGATGGCCATGCTCTACCTCTCCCTGCTCGGGCTCGGTTGGGTCCTCGCCAGCCTGATCGTCCTGGTTGCCGGCGCCCTCGTCTGTGCCCTGCAGGGCCTCATCATCGGCGGCATCAATGGAAACCCGATCATCGTGACCATCGGTGCGGGCTCGGCGCTCTCTGGCCTGGCGGCGTGGGTCTCCGGTGGGAAGGGGGTCTACCCGGCCGGGGGTGCCTCGACCGGACCGCTGTCCTCGGCGCCCTTCGGCCTATCTTCGTCCGTCTACCTCCTCGCAGTTCTGGCCGTTCTGGTCTGGTTGTTCATGACGCGGACCAGTCTCGGCCGGCAGATGTATCTCGTGGGCGAGAACCGTCCGGCGGCGCGGGCGGCGGGCCTGCTGATCACCCGCGTCACCTGTGTGGCGTTCGGAGTGGCCGGCCTGTGCGCGGCGCTGGCCGGTGTCTACCTGGGCGCGGTGAACAAGAACGCCAATCTGTTCAACGGCAACAACGTGACCTACGACGCCATCGCCGCCGTGCTGGTGGGCGGGAGCGCCGTCACCGGCGGTCACGGCTCGGTCGGACGATCGGTCCTGGGCGCCCTCGTGATCGCCGCGATCTCGGACGTCCTGCTGCTCCGCGGCTACAGCACAGGAGCCCAGATCATGGTCAAGGGGCTGGTCGTCTTCGTTGTCGTACTCAGCTCAGCGCTGCTGCAGAAGCGGAGGCGAGCAGCATGAAAGCTTTCCGAGTACGACGGGTCGCGAGTCTTCTCCCGGTCGGGAGCCTCGTCGTCAGCCTCGTCGCCCTCTACTTGATCCCCGGTCTCAGCGGGCAGCGGGTGACGTCGTCCAACGCCTACGACGTCCTCCAGATCTTTTCGTCGGTCGGGCTGCTCACACTCGGCCTGATGATCACGATGGTCGCTGGCGAGTTCGATCTGTCGGTCGTCGGGACCTACGCGGTCGGTGGCATGCTCGCGGTCAAGACCGGTGAGGATCACCCGATCCTCGGCGTCGTGGTGGCTGTGCTGGCGGGAGCGTTCGCGGGCCTCATCCAGGGCGGTGCCATCGCCAAGTTCCGCATTAACTCGATGCCCGTGACCCTTGGTGGCTATATCGCGCTGCTCGGACTGACCTCCGTGATCGGGCACAGCCAGAGTGTCTCCTACGCGAACATCGACGCCGGGCTTCGGGTCGACCAGCCGATCGCGCAGATCTTCTCGCTGCGCAGCCTCATCTGCCTGGCGCTGTTCGCGGTCGTTTTCGTGGTCATGGGCTACGGCCGGGTCGGGCGGAATGTGAAGGCCGTCGGCGGTGACCGGAGGGCGGCGAGAGTTGTCGGGGTGCCCGTGGACCTCTACATCATTGGCGCCTTCGTCGCCTCCGGGGCACTGGCCGCACTCGCTGGTGCGCTGTTCTCCTACAGCTTGAACACCGCGGTCGTCGACCCTGGCTCGGCTCCCCTCATCTTCGCGGCGTCCGCGGCACTGCTGGGTGGGGTGTCGCTCTCCGGTGGAATCGGCAATGTGGCAGGCGTTCTCGCTGCCGGCTTGGCTCTCAGCATCCTTCAGGAGCTGTTCACCATCCAGGCGACCGCAGCATATTTCTCAGACCTGATCACAGGCGCCATCCTCTTGCTGGTCGCGACCCTCACGGCCCCTCGGCTGATCCCCGGCTTGCGGACGTTACGCCCGCGAAGACTCGTCGCAGCCGTCGGTGCACCAAGCCGCGAAGACCACTAGACACTCATCATCCAACGGTCATCGTGCGCGTCCCGTCGTACGAGAACCGTTTCGTCAGAGAGGGCAGGGCGTGACCGACACCAACCCGATGACCAGCATTCAGCGCTTCTTCGAGGCGGAGAACGAGTACTTCCGGACCGACCCCGATCAGCGTGACATCGGACCCCTGTTGGCCGAGCTGGACCCGGACGTCATCGTCGAGGTGCCCGAGTCCTTGCCGCACGGAGGTGTGTGGCGGGGACACTCCGGATTCGAGGAGCTCTTCGCCGTTGTCGCAAGACATTGGCTGGAGTTCCGGGTGATCTGGGATGAGTCGAAGTTTCATCAACTGGGAGCCGAGCGGGTGATGTGCGAGGGCGTTGTACAGGGAGTCCTGCGCGCCACCGGAGACCGCGTCAACACGCCGATCATCTCGCTGTTCACGTTCTCGAGCGCCGGCGTCTCTCAGCTCGACCATTTCTACAAGGACACGGGCTCACTCATCCGGCAAAGTGCAGAGTCGCAGGGTTCGTCGATCGAGCAGCGCCTCGCCCGGCTGGAGGATGAGAACGCCATCCGCCAGACGACCATTCGATATGCGGTCGCGCTCGATTCCGCCGACTGGGATGCGTGCGAGCGCTGCTTCACGGAGGAAGCCGTCTTCGACTTCTCCGACATGGCGCCGGAGGCGCGGCCGCGCCCGATGTCCAGCCGGACCTGGGTGCGGACCTTCGCCGCCAAGAACTTGACCGGCTTCACCGCCCGGCAGCACATGTCCGCGAACCACCAGATCGAGATCGACGGAGACCGGGCGACCTGCAGGTCGTACGCCTTCGCCCAGCACTACCTGGAGGGAGAGGCCAACCCGCTGAACGTCCAGCACGGCGTGTACGAGCACACGCTGGTACGGTCCGGCCAGGAGTGGCTGATCTCTTCGATCAGGATGCGGCTCTGGTGGACGGACTGGAACCTCGACCTGTTCGACCTGGCTGCGGCCCGACTGGCCAAGGAGCCGGCTCAGGAGAAGAGCTTGTGATCAAGGTAGTGATGTTCTTCAAGCGGCGAGAAGGGCTGTCCGCCGAAGAGTTTCGCGATTACTACGAAACCAAGCACGTGAAGTTGTTCGACGGCCTTCGCGAGACGGCTGGGGTCGAGCGCTACGTCCGGCGCTACCTGACACCGATCGCCGATCCGATCGCCGGGATCGTGCGCCCCTCCGGCTTCGACGTCGTCATGGAGCTGTGGTTCAGCACTCGCGAGGTATTCGAAACGCACTTCAAGGGGACCCAGGACCCTAAGTTCCGGGCCATCGTCGAAGCCGACGAGGCGAGGCTCTTCGATCGCTCCCAGATCTACGCGAACATCGTTGACGAGGTCGACACAGACCTCCAGAGGCCGGCACCTTAGTGTCCGATTCGCTGGCCGGACGTCGAATACTGGTCGTCGGCGGGGCTCGGGCCATCGGCCTGGCGATCGCCCGGGGCGTGTCGGCTCACGGTGCGGTCCCCATCATCGGGGCGAGGACCCTCGAATGAGCAGAGCTGGCGGCGTCGGAGCTTCCCGGCGCCGAGGCGATCGAGGTGGATGTCACCCACGAAGCTGGGATGGCGGCCGCCCTGTCGGAGCTGGGCCGAGTCGACGACGTTCTCGTCACCGCCTCGGCGCACCACAAGGTCGATGTCACTGACCTGGACCACGACCGCCTGATCGGAGCATTCGAAGCAAAGGTGACCGGGCCGCTTCTCCTGCTGAAGCACCTCCTTCCCCTGATCCCCCCGACCGGGTCGGTCACGCTGTTCTCGGGGGGCGCGGCCTGGCGCCCGGTCCCATCGGCGAGCGTCATGGGGATCACCAATGGGGCGGTCGCGTCAGCGGCGATCCAGTTGGCCTGTGAGCTCGCCCCGATTCGCGTCAACGCGATCGCCCCGGGAGTCATCAACTCTAGAGTGTGGGACAACCTCGATGATGAGAAGAACGCGTTTCTGGAGGAGGCGGCTAAGGGCACGCTCGTCGGCCGGGCCGGCACGCTCGACGACGTGGTGGAAGCGGCATTGTGGCTACTTAGGGCTGGTTTCGTGACCGGCGAGACCATCCACGTCAGCGGTGGATCACGCTTCAAATAGCTCGACCCGCGAGAGCGGCAGGTTCTGGTACATCTGCGGCTCGTCCTCCGGCACGAGCGCCGTGGGGCCGTAGATCCAATCGGTGAAGCTGTAGTCGTCGATCTCGCGAGCCCGAAGGATTGCGTTGCGGTGCAGTCGTTTCTCGCCCTCGACGTGCCAAAGGTCGCCCCAGGCGCGGGCAGTGATGACCACGCGACGGCAGTGCTCTGCCCGCACGGCCTCGTAGGCCGCCGTCAGCGGTTTCCAGGAAATGTTGACGTCCTTGCCGGCTCGGGCCTGCTGAGCGCGCACCTGTTGGCCGAGCACCCAGCCATCCTCGATCGCCATGATCGCGCCCTGGGCCATGTACTGGAGGGGCGGGTGCGCTGCGTCGCCCACCAGGACGACCCGGCCGAAGACCCAGCGGTCGATCGGATCACGGTCTAACATCTGCCACCACTTGTCGCGCCACATGTGCGGCAGGCCGTCGCGGATGTGCTCGTGCATACCTAGGAAGGCCTTATCGAGCTCGTCCGGCGTACCCCACTCATTCTCACCTCGGCCGGCCTTCGCGGATTTGAAGACGGCGACCTGGTTCAGCACGTCGCCGCCGCGCAGGCCGTAGTGGACGAAGTGACAGCGAGGGCCGAGGTAGACCACAACCTCTGACAAGTTGACGTCACCCTCTCCGAGACGGTCGCCTAGCTCGGCCGCGGGAACGGTGCCGCGGTAGGCGACGTAACTCGAGCTGACGGTTTCGTCACCCACGAACTTCGCGCGGGCCACAGAGTGCAGCCCGTCGGCCGCGATGACCAGGGACCCTGTTTCCACACCCCCGTCGGCCAGCCGGACCAGGGCTCCGTCCGAGGTGTTCTCGTAGTCCACGACGTGGCTGCTGGTCCGCAGCTGCACACCGGCGCGTTGACAGGCCCGGAGGAAGATCGCGTGCAGGTCACTGCGGTGGATGACCAGGTAGGGGTAGCCGTACCTGCGGGCGAGATCACGTAGGTCGAGTCGGGTGAGCTCTGAGCCGTCGATCGCGTCGCGGGCGATCATGGCCGTGGGGAGGACTCCCAGCGCCCTGGCCTCGTCGAGCAGGCCGTAGTGATCGAGAATCCTGGTGCAGTTCGGAGCGAGCTGGAGTCCGGCGCCGACGTCGCCGAACGCCCCGGACCGTTCGAGGACGAGCACCGAAAGCCCCTGGAGCGACAGGGCGAGGGCGGCGCTCAGGCCGCCGATGCCGCCACCGACGACGATCACGTCACGTTGGGTCGACATGGTTGTCTCCTCGCCTTTCACACTGAGCCGAACTGCCCGGGGCCGTGCGGGTCCTACAACCAGGCGCCGAGTTCGGGGGCTGCCGCCCCGTCCTCGAGGCAGGCCGGGCCGTGTGGCCGGCCGGCCAGCCAGGCAGTCACGTCGGCCAGCGAGCTCGTCACTCGGGGCACGTTGCCGCGCTTGGCCTCGATGTCCTCCCGCAGCGCCGTGAGGAAGTCCTCGGGGAGGTCGGTGAAGCACACCCCGTTGTCCAGATCGACCGCGTGAACGAAGATCTCTCGATCGCGCAGCCATGGCGTCTCTGTCGCCGGGACCGTTCGCCCCTGGGCCGTTATGACGGGTGCACGCCACTGATCTGGTGTGAGGACAGCCATTTCGTCATCCAGCATCACCGCGGAGCGGTGCAACCAGGCGACGAGCTCTTGGCTGGGGAGCCCTGCGCCGTACTCGATCCCCTGTATGCGGGCCTGGGGGGAGGCGTACATCGGGGTCTCGACGCCGGTCGCCGCCCAGCGAACGAGGTTCAGCAGGGCATCGGCATTCGCCGCGACATGCGCGATCACGAGGCGGCGAGTCCACCCGGGCAGAGCAGAGGGCGCATCGAGGTCATTTTCGTCGAGCTGGGCGACCGACGCGAGCAGCAGCGCAGTGCCCTCGCGCTGCCACCGTCGTGCGTCCGCGAGGATCCGCGTCATCGCGGCTTCACGATGCGGTTCTCGAGCCGGCCGATGCCATCGATCTCAACGACCACAGTCTCGCCGCCGTGCAGGAACTCCTGGGGGTCTCGGGCGTGCCCGACCCCGCCGTTCGTCCCCGTCGCGATGATGTCCCCCGGGTTCAGCCGGATGACCGTGGAGATGTACGCCACGAGGTGCACCGGGTCGAACAGCAAGTCGCTGGTGTTCGCGGTCTGCTTCTCGACGCCATCGACCGTCAGGCGGGTATCGACGGCGGGCCGCACACCCCCCGGTAGCTCATCCGGCGTCACGAGATAGGGCCCGACCGGCGTCGAGGAGTCCCAGATCTTCCCTTGCAGCCATTCACGGGTGCGAAACTGCCAGTCGCGGGCGGTGAGATCGTTCAGAACACTGAAGCCCGCGATGGCGGCCGCCGCCTGCGACTCATCAGCGGACCTCACCTGCTGGCCGATGACGATGGCCAGCTCGCACTCCCAGTCGAACTGGTCGGTCTCGGCGGGTTTGACGACGTCGTCATAGGCCCCGGTCAGCGTGTCGGCGAACTTGGCGAACAGCACCGGGAAGTCGGGCAGATCGCGCCCCATCTCCTCGATGTGGCTCTTGTAGTTGAGGCCGACGCAGATGACCTTGCTGGGCCCGGGCACGACCGGTGCGAAGGTGACCGCGTCGAGCGCGTACGTCGTGGACGAGCCCCCCTCGGCCCGAGACCGCCAATCGGCATCGGCCAGGAACTCGCCGACGTCACGAGCGCCGAGGTCGACCAGCACCGCCTTCCCGTCGACCGAGCAGAGCCTGACGGCGCGGGTGTCGCCGCCTTGGCGGACTGTCGCGAGCTTCACCGAACTGCCTCTCTCCGGTCGAGATGAAGCGCCTCAAAAACCGGGGCGTCGCTGAATCGGAACAGGTCCAACGCCCCTTCGTCCGAGTCGGTACTGCCCGCCTCAGACCGGGCCGAGAACGGCTGCCACGACGGAACGACGAAAAGATCGCCCCGGGACACCGACCAGGTCTGATCGCCGGCGGACACGGTGCCGGATCCGTCGAAGACGGCATAGACGGACGAGCCCGTCTCGACGAAAGGAGCGGTCTCGGCCCCGCGCACGATGCGGTGGAACTCAGCACGGATGGTCGGGAGGACATCCCCACCGGTGGCTGGGTTCGTGAAGCGCACGGCCGCATGGCCTCGCTCGACGGTGCCTCCGAAGCCACCCCGCTCGAGCGCGAGCTGGTCGTGCAGCGCGGCGTTGGTGAACTCCCACTTGTAGTTGAGCAGCGGGGAGGCTACGGACGCGCTGGGAACAGACAGAGGGCGCAGCCCTGGGTGGCCCCAGAGCAGCTCCGAACGCGACCGCGCCGGTGTGATCCGTTCCGCGTCGCTGATCGCGTCTCGGCCCAGCTCGAAGAACTGCGCATCAGTCAGGTACTGCAAGGGGATGTCCAACCCGTCGATCCAGGCCATCGGCTTCGACGTGGCGTTGTGATGTGCGTGCCAGTTCCACCCTGCCTGCGGCAGGAAATCACCGCGGTTCATCGGGACCGGGTCACCGCCGACCACGGTCCAGACACCATCGCCCTCGATCACAAACCGGAAGGCGTGCTGGGAGTGCCGGTGTTCCGGCGCGTCCTCGCCGGGCATCAGATACTGGATCGCCGCCCAGAGCGTGGGCGTCGCGAACGGGCGACCTCCGAGACCAGGGTTCGCCAGAGCAATGGCGCGGCGCTCGCCTCCACGTCCCACCGGGACGAGCTCGCCAGCCTGTTCGGCAAGTGCCAGCAGCGTCGGCCAGCTCCATCGGTGCGGCAGCGCTCTGCTCTGCGGGTGAACGGGCATCAGGTCGCCGATCTGGGTCCAGAGCGGCACCAGCCCCTCCTGTTCAAAGCCGCGGTACAGCTCCTCGAGAGCCGGAGACGCTAGAGGCCGATCGTCGGAGTCGGAGTGGGACTCGGCCGTGACGCTGGTCATCGCCATGTCGGAGATCGTCATAGGACGAGGATGGCGACTGGCCACGGTAAAGACTCGTGAATTCTGCTATACAGAATCAGGACCCCGTGGAGGGCTGCCTTGAAGACGGCACCGCCGTACGCCATAAGCAGTGTTGATCATGCGCTGCGGCTGGCGAGCATGCTCCAGACCGAGGGCGCCCTGACGGTCAGTCGGCGGCCGAAAGGCTCGGCATAGCCCGCTCGACGGCGCATCGTCTGTTGTCGATGCTTGTGTACCGGGACTTCGCTCGCCGAGACGAGTCGCGGTCCGGTGCTCGAGCTGGCCGTCGCCTCGAACTCTGACCCGGGCGCCGGGCGGGCCGGGGACCTGATGCGCGCCGAGGGGCTGGCCGGCTCCTATGGCGCCGGGCTGGGCGACATCCCACCCGCCGAACTCGAGACCGCCTACTACGCTCAACGTCGAGCCCAGCCCACCGCTGAGCTCTCAAACCACTGAGTCTCCGGACTCCCCGGGATGCTTCAGGGGTGTCCCCGTCGCGGGTTGTTCTTCGAGTCTGTCACTGCTGTCACGGACGAATCGCAGCGGTGACCGTCGCGGGATCCAGGTAGAAGACCGTCCAGTCACGGATCAGTTCGTTGTCGAAGTGGATGACGTGGGCAACTCGTGTGTTCACGTGGCGGCCCGTGGCCCGTGCGGTCGCAGCCATTCGCTGACTGATCGCCACTCCGGCAGAGCCTGCGTAGTAGTGGCGTTCGCTCAGCTCCAGGGACAGCCAGGTCTCGGAGAAGACGTGGAAGAAGCGCTCGACGCCGTCGGCACCGACCCAGTCTCCCGAGAACGGCACAGATGGGCCCTGATGCAGGACAACCTCAGGGTGTAGGTAGGCCGCCATCTCCGTGAAGCTGGCATCAGCCTGGGCGCCGCCGGCGTCCACGTATCGGATCTCGGCCGCGTAAAAGCTGCCGAGGATGGGCGCCGGATCCTTGCCGTTGTAGAGCACGACCTGCGGATCGTCCATGACGTCTCCCTCGAGGTCATTGGCCCGGGCCTCTTTACGTCGGGCGAGAGCCAGTAGGCGCACTGGAGTGTAGCCGCGCGATCCCCAGTCACCGGAGGTCCGATTTCCTCATGGCGGGAAAGGCATCTCGACTCACCGATAAGGCGCCGTGGACCTCGGCCTCCGGAGCCGTTCGTGGCTTACCTCCGCCGGTCGGTCGCGCCCGAAGGGCACGAGTTGGGTGACACGCGTCAGGAGCGCAGTGATGGACAGAGATGACGAGAAGTTGTACGTCTGTGTTGACACCGGCGACACCTTCACCGCGCAACACACAACACGCTTCAGTTCCAGGCCACTAGAGGCCGCACACTTCTTTAAGTCGTAGCGGATCCAGATAGAAGGTCGTGAAATCCCGGATCAGGCCGTCGTCGAAGGTGATGAACTGGGCCAGCCGCGCGTCCGCCGCCAGGTCCGTCGCCCGCGAGGTGAGTTGCACCTGCATGGTGATGGCTACCCCTTCATCCCCGGTGAAGTACTCCACGTTGGTGATGACCATCGAGACCCAGGTCTCCGACAGCACCGCGAAAAACCGCTCGACGCCCTCGAGTCCCGTCCAATCCCCCGGGAAGGGCACGTCAGGACCCATGTGCATGACGGCCTCTGGATGAAGGCAAGCGGCCATCTCGTCGAACGACGCTCCACCACGTGCGCCGCCTTGAGCGATGTACCGCATCTCCGCGTCGTAGAACGAGTCGAGCACATCAGTGGGGTCCACGCGTGGGACCTCGGGCCCTATAACGGGACTCATGGCGGCTCCTCGCTCTACCACTTTGCGGTGACCAAGGGTCACCTGCGGTCGAACGGATACTAGCGACGAACGGAACAAGAACAATCGAAACTTTCGGTATCGCGGAAAGTCGCTTACATTGTTTTCCGCGCAGCGGGCGAGCGGTCCACGCATCCCACCGGCAGGCGGCCCAGGTCAGGGACAGCGACGACGATCAGTAGTCGCCAGTGTTGAGGCTCGCCTCGACCGAGCGCGCTACCCGGCGCAAAGTTGCCACCATCTCGGGGAGACGCTGCCGGTCGTAGCGCACGCTCGGCATCGAGATGGACAGGCCGGCCGCGATGACTCCATGCCCGTCACGGACCGGCACGCCCAGAGCAACGAGTCCTCGCTCCGAGCGTTCCCGGTTGAGGGCAAAACCGTTGCGCCGGACCCTCGACAACTCACCACGGAGTTGGACGATGCCAGGTCTGTCGTCGCTGAAGTGAGGCGATCGCGGCAGATACAGCGCCTCGAGCTCAGCCGATGGCAACTCGGAGAGCAGCAGCAAACCGGCCGTGGTGCGCTCGGCGGGAAACACCATTCCCTCGCGAGAGCTGACCCGCAGCGTCTGGGAGCACTCGACGCTGGCGATGAAGCGCGTCTGGTCACCCGTCCGGATCGCGACGTTGGCTGACTCGTCGACCAGGTCGACCAGGTGGCGCAGGTGGGGCAGCGCGACCTTCCGCAGGCGCGCGACATCGGAGTCCGAGGCGGTCGCCAACTCCAACACCGGGCCGACGCGGTAGGCGCGTGACTCGTCGCGCCGCGCGAAGTCCCGGTAGACGAGCATCGACAGCAGCCGGTGGGCCGTGGACCGGGCCACGCCGAGTTGCTCAGCAGCCTGTGCCACCGTCAGGCTGCCCTCCAATTGGAGCATCGTCGCCAAGCGGAGCGCGTTGTCAACGCTCGTGACTGCGTACGGCGGCGGCGCCTTGAGTGGCTTGTCCATGAGGCCCCCGGATACCGGTCGCAAATTCTGACTGTTCTGTATAACAGAATCCTGATGTCTTCTGAGTCGACACTCGTCACCCCGTCGTTTGACGATCTCCGACACTCCGGTGAAGTTGACCGCTGTCGACGATGGGAGCCAGCCGCCTGTGACGCCCGCCCTGGAGGAGTTGGGTCTGCTGCAGCTTCAGTTGACTGCATGATCCAACCCGCAGCAGACCCGTCTTTGACAGCGCGACACGAGCGACAACGCCCTACAGCGGCTCCTGCGTCGGTACGTTCACCAACGCACCAGCGGCGTCTGCTGTGATCCGGATCAGACCAGATATTTCCGGCCCATAATTCGAGGATACGTCATAGTCGCCTTCAACCGGCCGCGCGATCACGCTGCAGGTCAGCGGGGATCCAGGAGTAGCCGTCGCCGTCTTGGCGCAGGTGCCCAAGGCCGGGGAACGGAAAGTGGTATCCAAAGACGGCTAGCCGCCCTTCATGGACCCGCCGGTAAGTCAAATAGCGCTCCTTAGTGGCCAGTGGGCCGTTCCAGTCTAAGACGATGCTCCAACCTGGCCGGCGCAGCAATAGGACCTCGTGGTGACACAAATCACCCCAACACACCATATGAGCTCCACCGCTGACAATGTCGTAGACCAGATGGCCGGGGCTGTGCCCGGGGGTTGCTATGGCCTGTACGCCAGGTACGACGACATCACCGCCTTCGAGCAGTATCAGTCGATCGCTGTAGGCGGTGAGGTTCTTGTGGGCACCTCGGAACTGAACACGCTGTTGGACTGTGTGCGCGGTCTCGACGCGCGAGAGATCCGTCCAATATTCGTACTCAGCGCGGCTGACGGCTACCTGGGCGTTTGGGAACACCCGACGTCCGGCACCATCGACGAGTCCCCAACTGTGGTCTGGGTGAGCATGTGTAAGCGCCACTATATCGACCTCCGCCGGGTCGAGTCCCGCTGCCCTCATGTTTTCCAACAGCAGTCCCGTGCCTGGGTTGAACTCGGCGCCGCCGAGGGCGGGGTCCGTGCCGACGCCGCAGTCAAACATCACAAGCTTGTCGCCGGTGTTGACTAGCAGCACATTCAGGTTGATCAAGACTGTATCGGTTGGCATGTAATATTCAGTAAGAACCTGGTTGATCTCGTCAGGGTCAACGGAAGGAAAACTTTCGCAAGCTGGGCCAAGCTGAATAATTCCATCGCTAAGGACTGTGCAACCAAACTCCCCGTGCTCGAAGGTATCCCAGTTCGCGATCGGCATGTTGTCTAATCCTCTCATCCTGATCTCTTATGGCCCATAGATGTGTGGGAGGCGGTCACTCGGGTTGTGACTGGACCCCGGTTGTGGTGCCAGGGCTTATGAGAGCGTTGGTGGGGTCGTGCTCTGTTTGGTGGTGCACCACGTCTGCTGGTAGGCGTCGGGGGTGAGGAAGTCCAGCGAGCCGTGGGGTCTGTAGGTGTTGTACTCGATGCGCCAGTCTTCCGCCAGTACCTGGACTTCGAGCATGCTGCCGAACTGTTCGGTGGTGAGGAATTCGTCGCGGAAACGCCCGTTGAACGACTCGCAGGTTCCGTTCTGCCAGGGTGAGGCTGGGTCGATGAACGACGGGTCGACGCCGGTGAAGCGGCACCAGTCGGTCATGGCGTGCGCGGTCATCTCGGTGCCGTTGTCCATCCGGATGTGCGCCGGGGTGCGCCCGGTGGTGGTGATGATGTCATCAAGCACCGCGCACAGCTGGTCGGCGGTGCAGGAGCGGAACGGGCGGGTGGCCAACGCTTCTCGGGTGTACTCGTCGATGATGTTCAGGAACCGGACCTGGCGTCCGTCGACGGTGAGGTCGGTTTGAAAGTCCAACGCACATGTGATCCGGACACTCAGCTCGCACCCCACAGTTCGCCAATGCGCTCGTGGGAAGACTAATGTCTCCAGAAGGTAATTCCATGAACTTGGGGTCTTCCTGACCGGGTAGCCGTCCCTTTGACGATCAGGACCAGCGTTCGCAGCCCTGCAAGCTCTGGTCGCGGAGGTTGCCCTGCAGCGCTGGTCTCGTCTAGCGTCACCTCGCTGTACGGCGCAGACTCTCCTAAGCCACAGCCGAGAGAACCGTGAAGGCGTTGCCGCCGCCCGCGGCTGCACCTCGACACTTCGGTGACTGGAAGATGACATCAGCCTACCGTTTTCGCAACAGCAGCCTTCCGCCCTCGGGAAAGTGGCCTTGTCCTAGCCACAAACGGGGGCACACACTGTGCCCAGTGGCGGTAGGTCCCAACCTGAAAGCAATGATCACGGCTCACAATGTGGCCAATCGAACGCTTTTCGAACTATTTGACGACTGGGGGTGGAGTGAATTCTGCGTGTAATGAAGTTGGCGATTGAGCATTCGGAAGTGAGGTTCCGTGGCCGTCTGAGAGCGTTGCCTCATGTGACTACGTCCGGCAATTCGTGGTGTGTGGCGAAGGCGCCGCCGCTGCCGAGAAGTGTCGACGTGCTTTTGACCGGGGCCGGGAAGCTCACGGCCGCCTTCGGACCACGGTTTTTAGCGTTTGCACGGAGTGGTTCAGTCGTGCTCACGTGTTCAACATTGGGCCAAACGCTCGGTCGGGCGCAGTCGGTAAGGCGGCCGCCAGGCACGGGGCCTAGGACTGACGAATACGTTTGCTTGGGAGCTCGCAACGTTCCGGGTAAGCGCAATTGCGGTTGCGTTCCTCGCAATTGCACTCTACTTCCAGCGCGAGAGTGACTGCGACCGGAGGCGGTTCGAGGCCCATCGTTAATCTGGCATCGGGCCACTCGGAGGGACGTAACCGCGATTGACTTGAGTTGATGCTGGATCGTCCGCGTTCTAACCGGTAGGCCGCGGACCTGGGAAGATCTCGACCGTCCACAGATTTTCGTTCACTTCGTTGGTGAGTTCGACATGGAACTGCCGCACTTATGACTGAGTCGACTGCTGGAGGTCTCTCCACACGAAACTCTTCACACGAATGAGGAGCACTATGCGTTATGTTAAACTGGGCACTACGGGTCTGGACGTATCCCCGATCGCGATCGGCGCAATGACCTACGGCGATCCCACACGCGGTCACCCGGTGTGGTCATTGGACGAGGATTCCAGCCGCCCACTGATCAAGCACGCCATTGAGGCCGGGGTCAACTTCTTCGACACCGCGAATATGTACTCCTATGGCTCGAGTGAGGAGATCCTTGGTCGTGCTCTGAACGACTTCGCTGACCGCGACGAACTGGTGATCGCGACCAAGCTGCGGCACCCGATGCGACCCGGCCCGAATGGAAAAGGGCTGTCCCGCAAGGCAATCATGACCGAGGTGGAGCATAGTCTGCGGCGACTGGGCACCGATTACATTGACCTCTACCAGATCCACCGCAACGACCCCTCGACCCAGCTCGAGGAAACCCTCGAAGCGCTGCACGACGTTGTGAAGGCCGGCAAGGTTCGTTATATCGGCGCGTCGTCGATGCATGCGTGGGAGTTCGCGAGAGCGCTGCACTTGCAGCGTCAGCACGGGTGGGCGCGGTTCGTTTCTATGCAGGACCACTACAACCTGCTGGCCCGCGAGGAGGAACGCGAGATGATCCCGCTCTGCCTAAACGAAGGAGTTGGCACAGTCGTCTGGAGTCCGCTCGCGCGGGGCCGTCTCGCCCGACCGTGGGAGGCCGCCAAGTCGACCGCCCGTGCTGAGACCGACGGGCCATACGCCGACTTGCTTTACACCTCAGACACGGTCGACAGCGACCGTGCGATCATCGACGCCGTCGGGCAGATTGCGCAATCCCGCAATGTGGCTCGCGCGCAAGTTGCCCTGGCCTGGCTGCGCAGCAAGGCGGTCGTCACCGCGCCTCTGGTCGGCGCCAACAAGACCGCGCAGATCGACGACGCCGTAGCCTCCCTAGATCTTCAACTCACCGCTGACGAGCTCGCTTCGCTCGAACGACCATACACACCCCGCAACGACTTTCAAGGCGTTTCCGACGAGGCGGAGATGCAGAAGATTCGAGATGTGAATCCCGGATACGCAAACGCATAACGTCGGCCGTCAAGACCGGGTTAACCTCACGTCGGCTTACCTCGGCGACGATCTTCGTTGGCGCCCGGTCGATACCTGCCGTTAGGCCGCGGCGAGGTGGGTCTGGTGGTCGCGGGACAAGGGGGGCAGCTGCGGGTCCTCGATGGCTCGACCCGCAGCAAGCCGGGCACCCAGCACCTCGGAAATGAAGCCGGTTTGGGCGGCCGCCAGACGGGACAGCAAATGGCCCAGCGGACGGGCCAGTTCCACCAACCCGTCGGTGTCCACGATGTCTCCGGCAACCAGCCCCGCCGCATCGGTCAGGGCGGCGACGTCGGCGGTGGTGAACACCCGCGCCTGGTCGCCGACTTCGGGGAACCCCAGTGCCCGCCACAACCGGCGCGCGTCCTCGATGCCCATGCCCGCCCACTCGGCGACCTGCGCCCGGGTGAAGCGCCCGTGCCCGGCCAGCAGTCCCCAGGTGATCACCTCCGCAGGCGGGGGCTCGTGATCCTCGGGTTCTTCTACTGCCCCCGCAAGCACGTCGGAGGCCTCTTCGGGCTCGCTGCCACCCAGCAAGGCCAGCACCGCCGCGAGCAGGCTGTCACTGCCCAGCCGGGCCAGTCCGCGCACCGGCGCCGTACCAACCTCCAGGACCCGCACCACGAACTGGACCGGGCCCCGCACCGGATCAATCACGGCTTGCGCCCGGCGATAAGTTTCAGTCCGTCGGGTCGGAGTTCTCCGGTTGGGGAGACGTGCCGGTACAGGGTCTGGCGGGTGATGCCGAGTTCGGTGCAGAGGTTGCCGACCTTGGTGTCGGGTTGGCCCATCGAGGCAGTGGCCAGGCGGAGCTTCGCGGGGGTCATCTTGTAGGGTCGGCCGCCTTTGCGGCCGCGGGCGCGGGCGGAGGACAGACCGGCGATGGTGCGTTCGGAGATGAGCTCTCGTTCGAACTCGGCCAGGGCAGCGAAGATGCCGAAGACCAGTTTCCCAGCGGCGGTCGTGGTGTCGATGGCCGCACCTTGGCCGGTGAGCACTTTCAACCCGATCCCGCGGGCGGTGAGGTCGTGCACGGTGTTGACCAGGTGATGCAGGTTCCGCCCGAGCCGGTCCAATTTCCACACAACCAGCCGATCGTCCTTCCGCAGCGCCTTCAAACAGGAGGCGAGCCCCGGCCGGTCATCGGTGCGCCCGGAAGCATGGTCCTCGTAGAGCTGGGCGGCATCGACACCCGCGGCGAGCAGAGCGTCGCGTTGCAGGGCGACGGTCTGCGAGCCGTCGGCTTTGGACACCCGCATGTAGCCGACCAGCATGCTTCGCTCCCATCACATATACGTTCGATTACGTGACAACCGTCCCCGCGAGCGTTCTGACATCTAAAGATGTCACTTAACCCGTCACGCATCGTACGTTACGCGAACGGTCCCAAACGCGGCTGCGTGACACGGGTCCGAGGGGTAGTGCACACGACTCTTGAGCAAGATGCAGTTCCGTGCACCCGACTTCTGACAAGCAAGCGGTCAACAGTCCTATGCACCCACCGGTACTTCCCCACGAACCTGGTGCAGTCGACTTCGGAAAATGACAAGGGGATCCCCCATCATGACAGTGCCCGCAGCGGGCATCAGTGCCACCAGCGTCGAGCCCACCACGGCCGCGACCGATCGGCTCTCGGATTGTTCAGGGTCTTCGCCCAGAACGCTTCGTCCGCCCGCTCGACCACTGCCCGCAAGGCAGCGGCCTGTCGGCGTGGGAGCGCACTAAGTGCCCGCTCGAGCTCGTCGCGGGCCATCGGGCCGATGAACTCGGTCCAGTCGTTGTGAGGCCCGCTGAGCCTGGATCCACCGACGTAATTGGTTGCGGGAGCGAGTCGTAACGGACGAATGCCCCTCTGAGCTGGGAGAATGTGGCTTGTCGAGAGTCAGATTCAGCCGCGCAA
>JAABUV010001707.1_pt1 | contig 31338 bp, 27 predicted proteins | sample 5559971 | NCBI WGS metagenome assembly JAABUV01 (sample SAMN10711881, study PRJNA513362) | rock metagenome | isolation source: Antarctica rocks | place: Antarctica: Victoria Land, Knobhead nord | collected 2015-12-19
GTTGTGGCTCTTGACGTTGTGGCTCTTGTGGATGTGATCGCTCATGCGACCACATCATACCGGATCAGGACACAAACAAGGGAACGAAGCAAGCTTCGGGGAATGACACCCGAGTAGATTCAACGTCTACGCGATGAAACCAAGCACTTTGAAGACAATGAACGAAACGAACGGGAAAAGGCGGCTCTGCGTCTGGAAGTCGTTATGCTGCGTTTTGAGCGGCGTCTGCCTTCCGGGAAGCAGGACGACGCAGACGACCGCTAGATAATCACCTATGAAGCTTCCCGTAGAATGGCTGCGAGAATACGTAGCAACGCCGCTCACCAATGACGCGCTGGCGGACAGGCTGACGATGGCGGGGCTGGAGGTCGAGGAGACGACGGCCTCGGACGACGGGCCGGTCTTCCACACCAAGGTCACGCCCAACCGGGGCGACTGGCTCTCCGTCCTAGGCACGGCCCGCGAGGCCGCCGCGGCGCTGGACGTCCCGCTGCGCGCCCAGCCGCAGCCGCTGCCGGACGAGAACGCGGACATCCGGCGCTGGGTCGGCGTCCGCGTCGAGGAGCCGGCCTTCTGCCCTCGGTTCACCGGCAAGCTGATCCGCAACGTCGTCTTCAAGCCTTCCCCGGACTGGATGCAGCGGCGGCTATCTGCGGCGGGGATGCGGCCCGTGAACGTCGTCGTGGACATCACAAACTATGTCATGCTGGAGATGGGCCAGCCGCTCCACGCCTACGACTACGCGACGCTGCCCGAAGGCAGGATCATCGTCCGCGCGGCGCAGGGGGGCGAGACGCTGAAGACGCTGGACGGCGTGGACCGTGCGCCCGCACCCGGCACACTGCTGATCTGTGACCGCGACAAGCCCATCGGCCTGGCCGGCATCATGGGCGGCGCGGACACCGAGGTTTCCGAGACCACCAAGCACGTCTTTTTGGAGTCGGCCCACTTCGAGCCGGGCGTCATCCGGCGGGCGTCCAAGGCGCTGGGGCTTTCGACCGAGGCGTCTTATCGCTTCGAGCGCTTCGTGGACCCGGAGCTTGCCCCGCTGGCCCTGGAGCGGGCCTGCGACCTGCTGGCCGAGTTGGCGGACGGCGAAGTTGTCCTGGGGCGTGTTGACCTTCAGCCTATTCCTTTCATGCCGCGCACTCTGGCGCTGCGGCCCGCCCGCGCGAACGCCATTTTAGGGACGGCACTGGATGACGCCATCCTCGCAGGCAGCCTGCGGCGGCTGGGGCTGGCCGTGGATGTCACGCGAGAGCCGTGGGACGTAACGGCGCCGACGTTCCGGCCCGACCTGGTACAAGAGATCGATCTGGTCGAGGAGGTCGGGCGCGTGGTCGGGTACGCGACGCTGCCCGAGACGCTGCCGCCCGCGCGCGGCGGGGGTGGGGGGGATGCCCCTGAGGGGCGGCTGGCGGGTCGTTTGCGCACGATCTTGATCGGATTGGGATTGTCCGAAGCCCTGACGCATTCGCTGGCCGCGCCGTCCGCCTTCGACGACCCGCAGGAAGCGGCCCGGCGCGTGACAATACGGCAGGCGCTCTCCGCCGAGCTGTCCGGCCTGCGCCAGTCTCTCGTCCCGCACCTGCTGGACGTGCTCGCCCGGAACCTGCGCCAGCGCCAGACCGACGTGCGGGTCTTCGAGACCGGCAAAGTCTTCGCGCGCGGCGAGACCGAGGGCGAGTACGGCGAGACGCGCCGCGTTGCGGCGGCCCTGGCCGGTCCCTCCGTGGACTTCTTCGCGGCCAAGGGCTTGGTGGAAGCTGTGGCAAAGGCGCTTGCGATCCCCGTGACGTTCGCCGTAGAGACGAGCCCGCAGATGCACCCCGGCCGCTGCGCCTCGGTTTCCATTTCCGGCCACCCCATCGGCTACGTCGCCGAGGTAGACCCGGACGCGGTCGCGGCGCACCTGGACGCCCCCGCGTCGGCGGGGCGGGTCGCTGTCTTCGAGCTGGACGCCGACGCGCTGCTGCCGTTCTTGGATGCCCCGCACCGCTTCCACGACCTGCCACGCTTCCCGGCCACCTCCCGAGACCTGGCCGTCGTGGTAGACGCACGGGCGGCCTACGCGCGGCTCGAATCGGCGGCGCGCGAAGCTGCGGACCCGGCTCTGCTGGAGGGCATCGGCCTCCAGAGTGTGTACACGGGCGAGCGGGTGGCGACGGGCAAAAAGAGCGTCACCCTGCGCCTGACGTTCCGGGCGACCGACCGGACGCTCACCGATGCCGAAGTCGAAGCGCAGATGCTTTTGGTTTCGCAGGCATTGGTGGAGCGGGTAGGGGCGGAACGGAGATAAGGGACGGAAAGAACCCCGGCACTATCAGTGCCGGGGCTTGACGATGCCGCTGGGCCTCAAGCAAACCAGAGCTTGATCTCGGCCTGGGCATTTTCCACCGAGTCGGAGCCGTGAATCAGGTTCTGCTCGACGGAGTTTGCGAAGTCGCCGCGGATGGTGCCGGGGACCGAGTCGGCGGGCTTGGTCGCGCCGACGAGCTTGCGGGAAAGGGCGATGACGTCGTCGCCCTCCCAGATCATGGCGACGACGGGGCCGGAGCTGATAAAGCCGACGACGCCATCAAAAAACGGCTTGCCCTGATGCACGGCGTAGTGCGCCTCGGCCAGCGCGCGTGTCGGCGTCAGCATCTTCAGGCCGGCCAGCGTGAAGCCTTTGGCCTCAAAGCGGCGGATGATCTCACCGACGAGCCGGCGCTGGACGCCATCCGGCTTGACCATCAAAAATGTTTGTTCCACGGTGAATGCTCCTCGTCGGGAACTTTGTGTCCCCGAATCGCTCTAGTATAAATGAAATCCCGCCTGCAAGTCAAGGAAAATCAAGGAGAAAAAATGATGCTCCGCTCGCTGCTCATTCCCGCCGCCCTGTTGCTGCCGGCCGCCGTTGTCGCCGCGCCGGCGAAGCCCATGGCGAAGACCGTTGCCCTGGTCTGCCCGGTCACCCATGAGAAGATCGCGTCGGTCAAAGACGCCGTCGGGTCGAGCGTCTACAAGGGCAAGACCTACTACTTCTGCTGCTCGGCCTGCAAACCCACGTTTGACAAGAACCCGCAGAAGTACGTCAAGACGGCCTCCCTGCCGCGCGCCGCTCGCTAGGCCCAACAGGCATGAGCCTTTCCGCGCCACTCTCCCGCCTGCTCACGATCCGCGCCCGCCCGGTCAAGGCGGCGGGCGCGACTCTGCCCGGCGTCCTGGCCCCCTCGCGCCGCTACCTTTGGTACTACGTCGCCGAGTGGCCTGACGGCTCCCTGGCCGCGTCGCTGCACCTGGGGGAAGGGATTGTTCCCTCCGGCGAGTCTCAGCCTTGGCGCATCATGCGCCGTGACCGGACGCGGACCCTGTTGCGCCCGACGCCGCAGGGGGCCGAGGCCGCGGCTTCCTACTTTCCCGCCGGGTCAGGCATCGGCGGCGAGTTCTTCCGGGTGACGGACGGCGACGCGCGCGCGAGCGGCTTCGACATCCACGGACGCGGCTGGCGCGGCGGGGTGGTCCTGCGGCGCGAAACCAAGGAGCGGACGCTGCTCCTGCGCGGCGATGGCGACCCGCCGGATGTTTACTACATGGAGCCGCTGCCCCGTGTCTCGGCCCTGCCGTCGCTCGCGTGTGCCCTGCTGCTGGCTTTTCTGCTGACCGAGCGCGAGGTGCGCGAGGGGAGCTGGATCAGGCGGCCCGTGAGCGCATAGGGGCAAATCAGAACGGCCCTCTCCCTTAAATCGCCTCCGCTCGGTCCACTCTTTCTGCTCTCTCTTCGCCCCGCGTTTCCACCCCGCGCCGCTTTGCGCGGTAGAGTTTCGGGTCGGCGAGCGTCTCCGCGTCCACCTCGACCTGGGACACTTGCGGGTCGCCGGCGAGGTCGTAGCGGGCCTGGCCGGTCATGCTCTTGACCAATGAGCGCAGGGCGCGGACGCCGGTCTTCATGTTGACGGCTTTGTCCACGACGGCATCCAGGGCGGCGTCGGTGAAGTCCAGAGCGATGCCGTCGCGCCGGAACAGCTCGATCTGCTGCTTGACGACCGAGTTCTTCGGCTCGGTCAGCGCCTGCCGCATCTGGTCGCGCGTCAGCGGCGCGAGCGGCACGATGATCGGGAAACGGCCCGCGAACTCGGGCACGAAGCCGTACTCGATCAGGCTCTCGATCAAGACCTCGGCGGGGGCCTCGGCCAGAATCTCATAGTCGCGCTGCGGGTCGCCGGAGATGACGGACGGGTTGGCGCGCAGGCCCATCGTGCGCTCGGTCTGACGCTTCATCTTCTTGGCGACGATCTCGGGGAATCCCTCGAACGCGCCGCCGCCGATGAACAGTATCTTACTGGTGTCGATGTACTCGGGCGGCGCGTCCGGGTGCTTGCGGCCCGATGCCCCCAAGGGGAGCTGTGCCATGGTACCCTCGACGAGCTTCAAAAGGGCGTGCTGGACCGACTCGCCCGAAACGTCACGGGTAATGCTCGGGTTGGACTGGGACTTGCGGGCGATCTTGTCGATCTCGTCGATAAAGATGATCGAGCGGCCCGCCCATTCCAGATCTTCTCCGGCGTCGATATAGGCGGCGGTGAGAATGCTTTCCACGTCGTTCCCGGTGTAACCCGTGGGCGACAGGCTGGTCGCGTCGGCGGAGGCGAACGGGACGCCCAGCGACCGGGCCAGCGTCTTCGCCAGCAGCGTCTTGCCGCTGCCCGAAGGCCCGACCAGGAGGATGTTGGCCTTCTCGACCTCGACCTCGGCCTTCACGCCGGTCTTGGTCGCCTCCATGTCGGACTGGTGTATCCGGTGGTGGTCGTACAGCCCGACCGCGACGTCACGCTTGGCCCGCTCCTGGCCGATGACGTACTCGTCGAGCTTGCGGACGATGTCGCGCGGCGTCTGGCTGAACTCGGCCAGCATCGCCCGCGCCTCGGCCAGCTTGCCCTCGTTGCGCTCCTCGTGGGCCGCGCCCTGCATCTCCTGCACCCTCTTTTGCAGGTCCACCCCAGCCGTAAAGCCGGGCCAGTCCCGGTGGCAGACGTAGTTCTGCTGCCCGTCGATCTCGATCACCTGCCCCCGGTCCCGCTCGATGTCGTAGGCGTCATCGCAGACCATGCACTTGGCTTTCACGGTATCACTCCTTACCTGATGTCAACGGCAAAAAATCAGGGACGCATATTGAAGTATGCGTCCCCACGGTGAAAGATGGTCGGGGTGACAGGACTCGAACCTGCGACCTCAAAGTCCCAAACTTTGCGCGCTACCAACTGTGCTACACCCCGTATGCGCCTATTATACTCGTTTCGGGGGGCAGTTTGCAAGCGTAAATGGCGTATGAACCCACCAAGCGGGATGGCTCTCCGGGTGGGTTCGCTTCAAACCCGCCGGACTGGGACGCCTCGCTCGGCCAGATAGTCTTTGATCTCCCCGACGGTGTGCGTCCCGTAGTGGACGATGCTGGACACCAGGGCCGCCTGCGCGCCGCCGTCCGTCACGGCCTCGTAGATGTGCTCCAAGTTGCCCGCGCCGCCGCTGGCAATGACGGGGATGTTTACTAAAGCGGTCACGGCCCGCGTTAGGGGGATGTCGTAGCCAGCCAGCGTCCCATCGGCGTCCATCGACGTCAGCATGATCTCGCCCGCGCCCCGGTCCTCCATCTCGCGCACCCAGTCCAGGGCGTCAATCCCTGTTGGCGTCCGCCCGCCGTGGATGTGGACCTCCCAGCCCGACGATGTCCGGCCCGTCTTTTTGGGGTCGATGGCGACCACGACGCACTGCGCGCCGAAGTCTCGGGAACATTCGGTGATCAACGCGGGCGTCTCGACGGCGGCGGTGTTGATGCTGGCCTTGTCCGCGCCGGTTTTGAGTATCCGCCGGAAATCTTCCACGCTCTTGATGCCGCCGCCGACGCAGAAGGGGATGAACACTTCCTCGGCCACGCGCCGGGCGTAGTCGAACATCAACTCCCGCCGCTCGTGCGAGGCCGTGATGTCCAAAAACACCAGCTCGTCCGCGCCCTGGGCGTCGTACAGCGCGGCCCGCTCCACGGGGTCGCCGGCGTCGCGCAGGTTCAGGAAGTGGGTGCCTTTGACGACGCGCCCGTTTTGGACGTCGAGGCAGGGGATGATGCGGGTGGCAAGCATGGTGCGCCTAGTATACCAGAACCCATCCAGCCGAGCGCGGCCACCGGCGTCGGGTGGAGCGCACCGTTAGGTTGCACGTCGCGATGCTCATGCCACAATAGCGAGCAGAACAGTGAAAAATGTAGGGTTGTAAACTGCCCTTGCTGAGTGTTTTAAGAAAATTTCTTCAATTCCACTTCGTCGAAAAATTCTTGCCGAGTTTTGTACTTGTCATTATGGAAAATAAGCAGAACGTAGAATCTAAAAACGCTTTGAAGAAATTCTACCACGATTTCTCTGTTTTGAATTCCTTGATTATGATGAACAGCCTGCGACCTCATTCCATAGGCCAAGATAATGTTCTTCTTAATTTTTTGCCTCTCTTGAGCGTCATCAGTAATAGTGAAAGCGATTCGCTCTGCGATATTCTGCTGAATATTTTCACTCTGATTTTGCAACAAGAATGAGTCGAGCGCAGTAAAAACGTAGATAAGTCGGTCAGTGGCCTCTTGCATTAGAGAACTGCGTGAATATGTCATCACGCTTTTCATCAACTCTCTCTGAAACTCCGATTTATTATCTAAAAGATACAACTGATGAAGAATCCCAAGCCCAGCGTTCCCCATTATGTCGAATAGTTCTTTGTTCAGTATCCAAGGGCGAAACGAAGCGCTCGAACCTTCATACCACGAAGCGGGAGCATTTCCCAAGGTAGAAAAAACCAAATCTTTCTCTATCTTTTCTCGGCCTGTTGGACGGCAGTAAGATGGCACACTGGGGTGGAGATTGGAAGGGAGACAAACACGGAGCAGGGCTAATGCGTTTTCTGTTTCCTCCAACACTATTTCCTTAGCCCGCGTAGGCTCTGCTTCAATGTGCATGGTACAAGCAGCCCAACCCTGCAAACGATGCCTGAAATCATCAATGCGAGGCTGAAAATCCGCTCTGTTCGGTCTTGTATGGGATGCAAATGAAGCTTCCCAAGTGTCAAAGAACTGCTTTTGCATATTGTAAACTTTTGTACGCCCAAGATCAAATGAAAACTCGGTTGCTACCCCGAAAATCGGAACCCACAGAAAAAGTTTGACTATTTCAGCTTCCAATTTGGGAAGACAGTATTCCATCAGCGTCTCGGAAGTCTTACCTGTATAACGACCTATCACCCATTTGAAGAGAACGTCTTCAATGGCTGAAAAGCTCACATATGGATTTACTTCCTTGCGCTTATAAATCTTTTCTGCTAACAAGCGGAGACTTTTATAGGCTGCACCTTCAAGACCTACCCTTTCATCTTTTACAGAGACAAATTGACTGAGTTTCACGCCGTCAATATCAGTTTTACTCATCGTAATATCACCGATAATATCTTCAGCCGAGATATTATGGGCATGAAATTCAGGCGCAAAAGCCCCAACCGGTAAAGGTGAAACGTTTGACGTGTCTTTGACAACGTGATTAAGGAGCAACTCAGCTTCACTGTTGAATGAAACAAGAGCGTTTGAATTGATTGACAGTATCATAGAGAACCCGATAACCTATAAGACACGGCGACTACAATTTCAACGCGCTTTTATTGCCCAATACCAAATGCTTACGAGACTTTGACCGAGGGCTTTTGTTGCACGGAAGCCGCTCGCCGTGTAACCTAACTAGTATTCAGCCACATTTGTGCGGTGTACACGCGACGCGGCTGACCCTCAATCCCATCGGCGGGACGCCTGCGGGATTGCCGCGCCTCTGCGGTATAATGCGCCGGGAGCGGGGTCCTGCCGCATCAGCGCGGTGCAACACGCCCCGGCGCGCGGCGATTGCCGCGGACCAGCAGACAAGACCTTCCACGGACAAGACGCGCCTTAGCACACAGCCTCGGGGCAAAGGGAACATACGGCATGGAGTCCATCGAATCCTTCCCCGACGGTGTGCGCCGCGTCCACCGCGCCCGGCACATGAAGCCCCCCGCACCGAAAAGACCTCCGTCCTCCGCATCCGGCAGTTCATCGAGTTCAGCGGCAAGCGGCACTCCCCGGATGTCCCCCGCCCATCGGCAGCCACCCTGGATGGCTCAAGGCATGATGAGAGCGCCTCACGAAAACCCGCCTCGCCGGAGGCAATATTGGTGGGTGTGTCACATCACTTGACAAACGCCGGGCCGTCTTGTATGATGTTCGGGTAACGAAACCGCACGTCTTCATGAAATACTGCCTGCTCCTTGCCATCCTCCTGACCCTCTTCCTCCGTCCCCTGGCCGTCTCGGCACAAAATGCCGCGCCCGTCGTCCTCCGGGTGGGCGGTGCGGGCGGCTTCAAGCTGCCCGACAAGAACGCCACCGACCCCAAATCCCGCGCCGACCGCGCCATCGTGGACGCCTTCGCGCGCGCCCACCCCGGCGTCCAATTGGAAAGCGCCCAGGGGCTGCAAATCCAAGGCCCCGCCGCCGAGTCCAACCTGCTGCTCGCGTTTGCGGGCGGCACGGCCCCCGATGTCGTGTACGTCAACTTCCGGTCGTCGGCCTCGTACATCCAGCAGGGGTTCTTGATGCCCTTGGACGATTATCTGGCGCGGCAGCCGGACGTTCTGGCCCACATCCAGCCGACTCTGCTCCCGATCCTGCGTGATGCCGGGCACGGGCACATCTACAGCATCCCGTTCTTAGCCGCCGTGCAGGCGCTCTACTACCGCCGGGACATGTTCCAGGCGGCGGGCCTGGACCCCAACCGCCCGCCCCAAAACTGGGACGAGTTCTACGCCGACGCGCAAAAGCTGACCGACCAGCCTAAAGGCGTCTGGGGCTTCGAGTTCGGCACCGATTCGGACGCCTCGGCCTACTTCTGGATCAATTTCCTGTGGCAAGCGGGCGGCGAGGTCATCCGGCGCGACGCCAAAGGCCAGTGGCGGGCCGCGTTCAACACGCCTGCGGGCGTCACCGCCCTGGAGTTCTACAAGAAGCTGCTGGACGACCCGTGGAAGGGCAAAGACGGCAAGACCTACATCGGCGTCGCCATCCACAGCGCCACGCTGGGGCAGGACCGGGCGGCGGGCAAGTGCGCCATGTGGTTTCAGTACCAGAGCAATGTCATCGCGAACCAGGCCGACGCCACGCAGATCAACCCCAGCCTCGTCGGCATCGCGCCCATGCCCAAGGGACCGACGGGCATCACGGCGAACGAAGCCAACGCCTACATGTGGGGCATCTCGTCGCAGATCACCGACCCGCGCGTCCGGGACGCCGCCTGGCAGTTCGTGACGTTCATGGCGAGCGACGAGGCCGACAGAATCCGCACCCAGGCCTATGTCGAATCGGGCCTGGGCAACACCGTCAACCCCATCGCCCTGAAGAAGTACGGCTACGAGGACTACACCTCGCCACAGTCCCGCGTCTGGCTCCGCACCAACGAGACGCTGTTCACGCACGGCCACCCGGAGCCGTATGGCGAGAACATGAGCCAGATCTATAACCTTCTGGGCGTCCCCCTGGGGGAGATTCAGCAGCACCCCCAGGCCGACCCGAAGGTCCTGCTGGACAACGCCGCTCGCGACGTGGACGCAAAGCTCACCGGCTACGTCCCGCCCCGCGTCATGCGCGCCCGGCGGGCGTGGGCCTGGTCGATCTTCGGCCTGCTGTGCGCGGGCGGCCTGGCCTGGCTCGCATGGGCGGGGGCGGCCTGGGGCAGGGCTTGGTCGGCACGGCGGCGGGCCGTTGCCGCAGACGCCGTGAGTGACGCCAAGCCCAGCGGCTCGCCACTGGGTGTCCATGTCGCCGTGTGGCTGTTCATGCTGCCCGCCGTCGTCACCATTTTGGTCTGGCGCTACTACCCGCTGGGGCGCGGGCTGGTCATGGCGTTCCAGGACTATCATATCCTCGGCGGCGGCCCGTTCGTCGGCCTGGACAACTTCATCGACCTGTTCACGTCGGACACGTTTCGCGGGGCCGTCGTCACTTCTTTCCTTTACACGTTTTTGTCTCTCGGGCTGGGCTTCTTTTTGCCGCTGCTGATCGCGCTGGGGCTGACCGAGGTGCCGCGCGGCAAGGTCTTTTTCCGGCTGCTCTACTACCTGCCCGCGATCACCGCCCCCATCGCCATCGCGTTCATGTGGAAATGGTTCGAGGACGGGACGCCCGCGGGGCTGTTTAACTCGCTGCTGCTCTCGGGCGCGCACTTGTTCGGCAGAAACCCGGACCCGGTCAAATGGCTCGAAGACCCCAAAATCGCCCTGGTTTCCGTTCTGCTGCCGGCGATCTGGGCCGGGGCGGGGCCGGGGAGCCTGATCTACCAGGCCGCCCTGCGGTCCATCCCGGACGAGATGTACGAGGCCGCTGACCTGGACGGCGCGGGGCTGTGGACCAAGGTCTGGCGCGTCACGCTGCCGACGCTGAAGCCGCTGATCATCATCAACCTGGTCGGCGCGGTCATCGGGTCGTTCCAGGCGACCGACAGCATCCTGGTGATGACCGGCGGCGGACCCCTCTACGCGACGCAGACGCTGGGCTTAGAAATCTACTACAATGCCTTTCTGTTCCTGAAGTTCGGCTACGCGACGGCGGCGGCCTGGGTCATGGGGGCGCTGCTGGTCGGTTTCACCGTGCAGCAGCTCCGCATCCTGCGCGACCTCCGCTTCAACGCCGCCCGCGCCTAGAAAAATGATTAAGAAGCGCGCGCGGATGGGATACGATTGGCATGGTTTGTGCTCAATGGCTATGATGACATTGCTGCCGGTGTTCCCGCTGTCTTCGGCTGAACGCGAGGGTCGTTTATCGGAGTAGGAAGTACGTGTAACAGGGATGATTGATTCCGATTCAGAAGCAGGGGAGCCGGCAGTGGCCGCGACGGGTCATGTGCGCGCCTGGGGCACACGCGCGTTCATCTGTGACGCGACGGGCGGCTTTTTGTCCCTGCGGGGGCAGATCAAAGAGGAAATGGGTGCCGAGCTGGCTGCGGACATCCTGTGCCGCGCCGGGATCAGTGAGGCGAACGTATTGATGGCGTTCGTCGCGCAGACCCATGCCCAGAGTGACGGCGTTGTCCAACTCGAACACGCGCTTTCCCTGCTGACGGAGGCCGGATACGGGCGGCTGTCTCTCGAAACGGGACGCCACCGGGACGGTGAGATCATCATCTACGCCGAAGACAGCATGATCGGGAGCACGCTGCGCGATCTGGGCGAGCCGGCGGGCTTTGGCTGCGACTACCTGCGCGGCCTGCTGCGGGGGGTGGTCCAGGGTCTCCCGCCGGTCGAGGGCTACCCGAGCGGTGACATCGAGTGCGTCGAAGTGCGCTGCCTGGTCAACGACGACCCCGAGTGCCGCTTCGTCGTCGCCTCCTCCGAACACCTGGCGCAGCACGGATACCGGGTGGGCGACAAGAGCTACAGCTCGGTGCGCGAGACCCTGATGCGTCTTAACCGCCAGCTCGAAGACGTCCTGGAGGCCGCCAAGCGTGACTCGCTGACGGGCCTGTACAACCGCGCCCACTTCGAGTCCGTCCTGCGCCACAAGATCGAACACGCCAACCGCCGCACCGACACCCTGACCGTCGCCATGATCGACATCGATGGGTTCAAGGGCGTCAACGACACCCTGGGGCACGGCATGGGCGATCTGGCCCTGCGGCAGGTGGGGCATTTGCTCGCCGCGAACGCCCGCGATACGGACGTCGTCGCCCGCTACGGCGGTGACGAGTTCGCCTGGCTGATGCCGGGAACGACGGTCGAGGCGGCCCTGTTCGTTGCCGACCGCATCCGCCGGCTGGTGCAGGAGATGCGCGAAGAGATCGACCTGCCCGTCAGCCTCTCCGTCGGCGTCGCCGCCTGTCCCGAGGACGCCGCCAGCCTCACCGACCTGATCGACTTCGCCGACGCCGCCATGTACCTGGCGAAGGACTCGGGCGGCAACCAGGTCCGGCGCTACGTCGCCGCCGAAGATCACCGTACCGCCTCGCAGAAGCGCGTCCGGCGTCCCCGCCCGCGCATCCCCCCCACCGCCACGAAGTCTGCGCCGCTTCCTCCCGACGACACGGGCCTCCGCCTCGACCTTTCCGACTAGGCGGGCGTGCCGCCGCCCAGCATCCGGCGCGCGACCGCGACGTCGTCGGGCTTGTCCACGTCGGTCCCGATCTCCGGGTACTCGGAGCGGATCGCCGCCACGCGGCCGCCGCCGATCAGGCGGCTGACGCCCTTTTCCAGCGCTGAGACGGTGAGCAGGGAGGGGGAAAGGCACTGCGCGAGCAGCAGCCGGGCCAGCATCCCGACGCCCAGCAGCCGGGCGACGCTGACCGCGCTCTTGCGGGAGTCGTAGGCGCGCGTGATGATGTCGCGGTGTGCCTCCAAGAACCTCGGGTCAATCAGCATCAGATTTCCCAGCGTGAACCGCCCCTCGCGCAGCTTGATGGCCGTCCTTTTCATCTCGGGGAACCGCTCTTGACAGCGCGCCAGGGGGACGTAGGAGCAGCACAGGTCCGCGCCGCTCGCCGTCGGTGAATGCGCCTGCTGAACGAAATCCTGCACGGAGGCGGGCGTCAGGAAGGGGATGTCCGACGTGCTGACCAGAAGCCGCGCGTCCCCCGTCCGGGCCGCACGGATGCCCGCCAGCAGGTTATCCAGCAGCGACGCGCCGCCATCGACCCGGTGGCAATGCGGCGCGTCGGGGACGTCGCCGACCACGAAGATGTCCCCGACGGACTCGGCTCCGTCCAAGGCCGAAGTCACACAGTCCAGCATCGTCCGCGCGCCCAGCGGCGTCAGGGCGCGGTTCGCCACCCCCGTCATCGCCGCCATCTCCGGGCTGTTCGTGCCCCCCGCCAGTACGACGGCATTGACTCTCATAAAAACGTTTCAAGAAACTGTTGACTTCAGGCAACAGAGGAATGAAACCCTGTCTGCCGAAGGCGCATTCCTGCCTTTCGTGCGATGTTGACGTTACTTTTTAATTGCGGTATAATGTCAATAAATTGAAACTTACCGCACAAGTGAAACTGGTCGTGACGCCCGACCAGGCGGACGCCTTAAAGCGCACGATGCAGGCGGCGAATGCCGTCTGTGACAGCATCAGCGCGTGGGCCTGGGAGAACCAGACTTTTGGACAGTACCCTCTGCACAAGGCGCAGTATGCCGTGCAGAGGGCCGATTCGGGCCTGACCGCGCAGGTTATCGTGCGGTGCATCGGCAAGGTTGCGGACGCCTACAAACTTGACAGGCGCACTCAGCGCACGTTTCAGCCGACAGGAGCCATTGCCTTTGATGACCGTATCCTGAATTGGTATGCTGAACGGGAACAGGTATCCATCTGGTCGGTTGACGGCAGACTGAAATTGCCATTCGTCTGCGGCGAGTATCAGCGTGGGCTTCTTGCCTTTCGTCAGGGCGAGGCCGACCTTGCCTTTGTGGGCGGAGACTTCTACTTGCTGGCGACGGTGAGCATCCCTGACCCACCTTTGATTGTCGCCGACGGCGTTCTTGGGGTTGACCTCGGCATCGTGCAACTCGCCATCGACAGCGAAGGCAACCAGTATTCGGGTGAGGCCGTCAGAAACTGCCGCCTCCGTCGCCGTTCGCACCGTTCGGGCCTTCAGCGGACAGGCACGAGACGGGCGAAGCGCGTCCTCAAAAAGGCGGGGCGTAAAGCATCCCGCTTCTCCAAGTGGGTCAACCACAACATCAGCAGGGCCATCGTCCAAACGGCCCTGATTTCGCGCAAGGCAATCGCTCTTGAAACCCTGACGGGTATCAGACAGCGAGGCTCGGCTTTTAGTCGCGAAATGAGATGGCAACTGGGAAACTGGGCTTTTCACGAATTGGCAACTTTTATCTGCTATAAGGCGAGGCGTGTTGGCGTCCCTGTGGTCTTTGTTGACCCGCGTGATTCCAGCAAAACCTGTTCCTGCTGCGGATACTGTGATAGGGCCAACCGTAAGAGCCAAGCCCAATTCCTCTGTTTGCAATGTGGCTTCCAGGCCAATGCAGACCGCAACGCGGCTTGTAACCTGGAAGCACGGGGCAAAGTAAACTGCCCTCTAGTCGCACCCGCTCTCGGGTAGTGGCAAAGCCGTCTCCTTTAGGGGACGGTCGTTTACTTGTTCTTCATCTCCGTCACCCAGGTCTTGCCTAACGCCTGTGCCTCGACCCGCGCGGCCAGGCGGCGCGCGTCGTCTTCTGAAGCCGCCCGCCGGAACAGGGCCGCCCCGCTGCCGCAGAGCAGGGGCCTGAAACTTTCATCCGGCCCGGTTGTCTCAGCCAGTAGATGATACGCGGCGGCGACGGCAGGATGGTCCGGCAGGATGACCGCCTCGAAGTCGTTGCCCAGGCCCCGCCCGCCCGCCTGCCATTCCGCCGTCGCCGCGCCCGGTACGCGGCCAGTCAGGGCGTCGAGCGCGGCGTAGGCCATAGCGGTCGGGACGCCGACCGGAGGCTTCACCAGAACCAGCCACCAGGCCGACGACAGGGCGGGCAGAGGCGTGACCCGCTCGCCGCGTCCTTCCACCAGGGCCGTGCCGCCAATCAGAAAGAACGGCACGTCCGCTCCCAGGACCGCGCCGATCTCCGCCAGACGCCGGGCCGAAAGTTCCAGCCCGAACAGGGCATCGGCGGCTTTCAGCGCCGCCGCCGCGTCGCTGCTGCCGCCCCCCAGGCCGGCCTGGGAGGGGATGCGCTTTTCCAGGGTGATGTCCAGGCCGCTCCGGTCGCCCGCGAGGACCCCGCGCGCGGCGGCGACTTTTTGCACACGCACGGCGGCCTTGTGGACAAGATTTGTCTCGTCGGCGGGGACTTGTGCCGCCTCGGGGCCTGTGACCCGCAGCCGGGCGCCGGGCGCGCTAGGGGTGTGCGTGAGGGTCAGGGTGTCGTGCAGCGCGACCGTCTGCATGATCGAGCGGATGTCGTGGTAGCCGTCGGGGCGACGGGCACCGATGTCGAGCGTCAGGTTGATTTTGGCCCGAGCGCGGAGCGTGATCGTCGTCATGGGCCGGTCCGCGCGCTCGCGCTGCGGGCCTCGGCCAATGCGGCGGCGAAGTCCGAGGCGGTCGCTTTGTGGAACCGGGGCAGGCGCGCGAAGGCGTTCCCGAGCCGTACGCCCCCGAATCGGTCGTCGAAGGTAAGCGCCTGGCCGATGAGGTAACGCATCCCCAGGTCGTCCCGGCGGGACAGCCAGACCTGCGAGGGGCCGATCCGCGCGTACAGCGCGAGCGGCGGCGCGAGCAGCAGGCGGCGGAAGTTCTCCGCGCCGCTGAAGTCGCCCCACAGCGCCTCGACGCGGGCCGGTCCGTCCGGGGGCCGCATGAACCAGCGCACCAGCAGCCGCTCGCCGAGGTAGCCGTTGGCCCAATACTCCGGGGCCGTATAGCCCCCGATGGCGGGCAGCGCCAGATGGGAGTATTCGTGGACGATCTCGCGCAGCCACTCGATGGACGAGCGCGGCGTCTCCGCGTCGTACAGGTAGAGGTTGCTGCGCCACTGCTCGCCGCCGCTTTGCCCCCCCGCGCAGAGCCAGACATCGAACGGCGCGGTCCCATTCTCCGGTTCGCGTCCCGTCTGCTGGACAAGGGTTTGGTGCGCCAGGGCGAGCAGCTTTGCAGTGCGGAGTGCGAGCGGCTGGCCGGCCTGATCGGGATAATGCACCGCGCAGAGCAGCCGGGTCGGCTCGCCGGGCAGGTAAACATAGGCGACCTTGGCGAAGATCCATTGGTGCTGGGGTTCCGTAGCGTGAGTCGGGAGATACGCCTTGGGAACCACGAGCGTCCCGAGGTCGTAAGGCAAAGGGGAAACGTCCACGGGCAGCGTCGGCAGCCATGCGGAGGGCATCCGCGGCGGCAGGCCGGCGCTAACAGACGCCTCCAGCGCCCGCGTCGCCCCGGCATCGCCGGGATGGGACTGACTTGCCGTGACCAGGGTACCGAGGGCGGCCTCGCTCGCCCCGACGGTGGGTGCCTGCCGCGCCAGCAGCGAGTCAAGTGTCGGAGGCCCATCATCGGCGAAGGCCAGGCTTGACGCGGACAGCAGGACGAGTAACGCGAAAACGAGCGCACGGGACATAGCGCCATTATGACACAGGACGCCCGCGTTTCGGAAGACAAAACACAAGGCAGAACATGAAGATCCGTATCTTACTCGCCGTATTGGCCTGCTTCGCCCCCACACTCGCCGCGAGGGCGGCGGTCGGGGCCGCCACAGCCCTGCCTGCGCTCTCCGCCCGCGATCAGAAACAGGCAGCCAGCGAGATGAAGCAGGGCGCGGAGGCGTCCGCCGAGGTCAACAAGCACGTCAAGCTGGTCACCGACAAGGCGACGCTGGACCGGGTCAACGGCATCGGCCAGCGGATCGCCGCCATCGCCAATACCACGCAGTTCCGGGCAAATTACGGCAACGACCGCGTGTACCCGTTCATCTGGCACTTCTTCGTGATCGAAGACAAAGACGTCAACGCCTTCTCCCTGCCGGGTGGCTACGTCTACGTCAACTCCGGCCTGCTCAAGGCCGTCCGCTCCGACGACGAGCTGGCGGGCGTCCTCGCCCACGAGATCACCCACGCCGCCCACCACCACATCCAGTCGCTCTCACACGAGTCGAGCAAGATGACGACCGAGATGCTGGCCGGCCTGCTTGTCGCCGTCCTCGCCCACGTCCCCGCCCAGGACATCTCGAACCTCGCGAACGGCGTGGGGCTGGCCCAGCAGGGCATTCTTAATACGCGCTATAGCCAGGCCGCCGAGCGCGACGCCGACCACGGCGGCACGCTACTCATGCAGAAGGCGGGCTTTAACCCCGTCGGGATGCTGACGTTCATGCGGATGCTCAAACAGTTGGGCGACCGCGGCCCGCAGGTGGAGCTGGGAATCTTGCAGGACCACCCGTTCACCTCGGAGCGCGTCGGCTATCTGGGCGACCAGCTTAAAGAGATGCACGTCGAGATCACCCCGCGTGCCGTGCGCGCCGTGACCGACGCCGCCCGCGCGACCGTCCACCCCGACCCCGTGGCGGGCCGCGACATCGTCTTCGCCGGTCATACCCTGCCCGCACTGTCCGACCCGGACGGCGACCGGACACAGGCCATCGTCACCCGCTTCAACGCCCAGCTCGATGCCGGCCTGGACCTCTACCAGATCGGTGCCAGCGGCAACGAGGTCCTTCTGTCAGACCGGGCGCTGATCACTGTTACCCCCGCCGACCAGGCCCTGCACAGCGGCCAGTCGCCCGAGACGCTGGCACGGACGGCGGCGGACGCCCTGCGCGGCGGGTACTACGCGCAGACGTTCACCCGCAATATCCCCTAACACGCGCCTGACATGCCCACCGCTTATGCCAACCCGAGCCAGGCACCGCGCCGTTCTTCTTGCCCTCTGCCTCGCACCCCTTTCCCTGGCCTCGTGCCACTCCCGCGCGCCCGCGCCGATGCGTCCCCCTCTGCCGCCCGGTCCGACGCCGCCGGCGGCCTCGGACGCGCTTCTGCTGATCCCTCGGCCCAAGAGCGTCCGGCTCACGGGAACGCGCCTGCGGCTGACGCGGGACACGCGGCTCATTCTCGCGCCCGGAGCCGGACCGCTGGACCGGATGGCGGCGCTGTCGGTACAGGCGGAACTGCGCGGACGGCTGGGCCTGCCCCCGCTGCCGATCCGCCGCATGTCACACAGCGTCAAGGGGGTGGGCGACGGCGCGGCGTGGATCATGTTCGGCGAGCCGGGCCGGGTGCCCGCCGTCGCCCGGCTCCTGCGCGCGGCGGGGGCTGCGCCCTGCCCCCGTGCGGAGGGCTACTGCCTGGTCGCCGGGCCGCGCGCGGTCGTGGTCGCCGGGCATGACCCGCGCGGCACGTTCTACGGGGCGCAGACGCTCTGCCAGATGCTGGACCGGGATGCCCTAGGCGTCTATACACCGCGCGGGCGCGTGGACGATTACCCCTCGCTCCCATGGCGCGGGGCGCACTTGTTCGTCGGCCACCATGCCCTGCCGTTCCACCAGAAGCTCATCGCCCGTGTCTTCGCCCGGCTCAAGATGAACAACCTGGTGCTGCAATGTGAGCAGGCGCGGTGGGACGCGCTGGGCAAGGCCGCCCCGCCCTGGGCCATGTCCAAGTCCGACCTGAGGGCCGACATCGCGTTCGCCCGGCGCTACGGCATGGCGGTCACGCCGCTCGTCAACTCCGTCGGGCACATGCCATGGCTTTTCCGCGACCCGGCGAACCTGCCGCTGGCCGAAGACCCGCAGACGCCGTATGCGGCCAACGTCGGGAATCCTGAAACGTACCGGCGTCTGTTCCGGCTTTATGACGAGGTCGAAGACACGTTCCACTCGGACGCCCTGCACGTCGGCGGCGATGAGGTCACTCAGCGCGGGCGCTTCCCTTGCCGGAGCCTGGCAAGGTACCCGACGGTCGCCGACGCCTTGATCGCCCACGTCACCCGTCTGCACGACCACCTGAAGGCGCGGGGTGTTCGGACGATGCTCTGGAGCGACATGCTGCTCTCGCCGGGCGACGCCCTCGACGCCACCAACGCGCCCACGCCCGCCCAGGCCGCCCGGATGCGGGCGGCCCTGCCCCACGACATCACCCTGGTTGACTGGCACTACAGCGCAGACGACCCGTTCACCAGCCCCCGGCTCCTGCGCCGGTCCGGCTTCGGGCCGGTCATCGGCGGGACCTGGGCCACGCCCGGCAACATCATCGGGTTCAGCCGCGCCCTGGTCGCCCAGGGCCAGGGCGGGCTGCTGCAAACGACCTGGGCGGGTTACGACTCTTCCGAGGCCAATCTGAACCACGAACGTCACCAGTTCGCCGCTTTCGTGCTGGCGGCGGACTGCGCCTGGAACGGCGGCCAAATGGACGCCAGACGCCTGCCGTATGACCCGGCCAAAGTCTTCGACCGGCTGTACGGGCCGACAAAGGCTCATCGAGAATAACCTCCCCAGCCCTTGACAAGCGGCCGAGCGCCTGGGTATCATACGCCCCTACACTTTTTAGAAGATCGGGAAAGGAGCAGCCGCCATGTTCGACGCACGGATTGATACCAAAACAAGCACCAAGCGTTCGCCCGTCCTTGCCGGACACGGCTTGGAGCGCGTCCGCGCCCAAGCATCCCGTCAGGCTGCTTCCTTTGCCGGAGGTCCCGTCTCGTAACACGCATCCCCTTGTGACACGTGAACAGACGCCCCCCGCAAAGGCCTGGTAGCCTGCGGGGGGCATTTTTGCGTTTTGACACACGGGTTCACACCCGAAGGAGGGACGACGATGACGAACGATCTCGCGGATCACACCGGGATAGAGCTGACCGAGAGCCGGCCGCCGCTGTGCCTGGTGCATTACTTCGCCGAGCGGGGCGCTTACCCGCCGGAACGTAACCCGAAGCCGCCGGGTAGGAGATCGGTAGGCCGCGTGGCCGAGCGGGACGGGAACCTGATCATCTTGGAGTTTGTCCCCGCCCCGCATGAGCCTCCCGAAAGGTGGCGCGGCGGGCGGAGAGGGAAGAGCCTGGGGATGCGCGTCTGTGACGCGCTGATGCTCCTGCTGTTCTTGGCCTCCATGCTCGCCTGCCTGGCGGCGTTCCGATATTGACCGGCACCAGATGACCGGCACCAAAAAGGGCGGGGCATCCGCCCCGCCCTTTTGTTTCATCGCGATCGGAATTCCGCGAAGACTTTTCGCACAAAAACATGGTCGCGGTCCAGTTCCAGGCACGGAATCTCATTGCCGGTGTAGGAGTCCACGTGGATTCTGCGGAGCAGGACCCCTTTGTCCAGGGCGATGTCGATCAGCCGCAGGATGTCCGGCAGGTCCCGGTACTTCCAGGCGTCCGAGCAGGGCTGCGCGGCCTGCGGGGGCAAGTCGGCGGGGTCCCAGTGACCCTTGTTATACAGGAACCGCCCCAGCAGGCCCTTCGCCATGTATTCGCGGTAGCTGTTCTGGATGTCATCGGCGGTCAGCACGATGTCCGCGAAATCGTCGCGCAGGTCGTCGGGCACGTTGTCGGGTTCGGAGAGCACGGGGTCGGGCGTCGGGTGAACCTGGGACACCTGCCCGGCGTCCTCGGGCAGCCAGACTCGGTCCACCAGGCCGTGCGTCTCGACCAGGACCTGTCCCTGCTCCTGCATCCGCAGGACCAGGTCTTTGAACTGGACCATCCCGTGCTTTTGCAGGCTGAAATGCGGCGCGCGTTCCCGCATCCGCAGGCCGAGCCAGGAAAGCAGCGGCGGGTAGTTGCGCCCGCCTTCCGACGCGCTCTGCTCGCGGACCAGGCGCTCCAGCAAGCCCTGTGCCGCCTCAAGGGTCATCTCGGTGGGCGCAGGCCGCTCTTCGCGTAGCGGCGAGGACAGAATCGGAGCGGTCGGCTCCAGTTCGGAGGGAGGCAGTGCGGGCGGCGGGGGACCGGGCGGCTCCCGGTCGCCGCCGACCTGCCGCTCCACGCGGTCGATGTCCTGGTCATAGAAGACCATCTCGTCCACGAGGCTGCGGAGCCGGCCCGACGTGCTGCCGGAGACGCCGACCATGACGACGTACTTGCCCCGCCGGCGCAGGGCGGCGGCCACGTGCAGGAAGTCGGCGTCACCGGCCACCAGCACGAACGTCTCGACCTGATGGTCGGTGAAAGAGACTTCGAGGCAGTCCAGGCTCATGCGGACGTCGACGCTGTTTTTGATCCGGTCGTGCTGGTCGGGGGCGCGGCGGGCGGGGACGTAGACCGGCTCGATGCCGGCGTGGTAGAGGTTCATCTGGTCGAACGATTTCCGGTGGTAGTAGTCCTGCCAGTCGGCGTAGGCGCGCGCCACGACCGGACGGCCGTAGCGCCGGCGGACGGCCTCCATCAGCGCGGGGATGTTCGGCATCCGGCTCTCTTCGTACAGGCTGTACTTGAAGTTCTCCCAGTCGATAAAGAGCGCGACATCGCCGGTCCGCTCCGGGCGGGGCGTTTCGTCATCCGAGGGCATACAGGACTACTCCGGCGTAAACAGGACAAAGGCGGCGAGGCTGCTCGCCGCCTTTGCTCAGGAGGAAAGGGGCGTGCTACCAGCCCCGGCTCGCCATCAGCTCTTCTTTGGGCAGGGTGCTGATGTTGATGCCCACCATCGGCTCGCCGATGTCGCTGGATATCTCGGCCAGCATCTCCGGGTTGTCGAAGTGCGTACAGGCGTCCACCATCGCCCGTGCGCGGCGCTTGGGGTCGCCGGACTTGAAGATGCCCGACCCGACGAAGACCGCCTCGGCCCCGAGCTGCCGCATCAGGGCGGCGTCGGCGGGCGTCGCGATCCCGCCCGCGCTGAAGTTCGGCACGGGCAGCTTCCCGGTCCGGTGAACCTCGACGATCAGCTCATACGGGGCACCCAGGTTTTTGGCCTCGGTCATCAGCTCTTCGAGGGGCATGGCCTGGATGCGCCGGATGCCGCCCAGCACGGTCCGCATATGGCGCACGGCCTCAACGACGTTGCCCGACCCGGCCTCGCCCTTGGTGCGGATCATGGACGCCCCCTCGCCGATGCGCCGCAGCGCCTCCCCGAGGTCGCGGCAGCCGCAGACGAACGGCACCTTGAAGGCGTGCTTGTCGATGTGGTAGGCGTCGTCGGCGGGCGTCAGCACTTCGGACTCGTCGATGAAGTCCACGCCCAGCGCCTGCAATATCTGCGCCTCGGCGAAGTGCCCGATGCGCGCCTTTGCCATGACCGGGATCGTCACGGCTCCCATGATGCCCTTGATCATTTTGGGGTCGGACATACGGGCCACGCCGCCGTCCCGCCGGATGTCAGCGGGGACGCGCTCCAGGGCCATGACCGCCGTCGCGCCCGCCTCTTCGGCGATGATCGCCTGCTCGGGGTTGACGACGTCCATGATGACGCCGCCCTTCAGCATCTCCGCCAGACCGACCTTGGTCTTCCACGTCGATTTCTGTTCCGCCATGTCATCACCGTCCTGTCTAAGTTCGTTCCTTCCAAGAGTTTACCCGAAACGCGGCACGAATGGCAAGGCGCGGACGCAGGAGTCGGCGGGGGCGGGGGCGAACGGGGAGGGCATGGCGCACCCAAAAGTACGCAGGGCACGGTCGGAGCACAGCCTCCGCCTTCGGCGCATCGGAGGCGCTGCTCTGGCCGCCGCCTTGCTCGCCGCGCTTCTGATCTACGCCGACGTGCAAAGTTCACGTCGGCTGATCTGCGCCGGTGTCGCTACGGCCCCACCACGCCCGGTCGCCGTCGTGTTCGGCGCGGCGGGCCAGATTCTCTCGGACCGCGTGGCAACAGCCGCGCAGCTTTACAAAGCCGGCAAGGCCCGCAAGCTCCTGATGACGGGTGACAACGGGCAGCAGGGCTACGACGAGCCGGACGAGATGAAGCGAGAGGCGGTCAGCCTCGGCGTCCCCGCGCGTGACATCGCCTGCGACTACGCGGGCTTCCGCACCTATGACAGCCTGTACCGCGCACGGGACATCTTCGGCGTCCGCTCGGCGATTCTGGTGACTCAGGGATACCATCTGCCGCGCGCCCTCTTTTTGGGGCAAAAGATGGGGATGGACGTCGTGGGCGTGGACGCCGCTCGGCACGCCTACGGCGGCCAGATGGGCTTCGACCTGCGCGAGATCGCCGCCACTGAAGTGGCGTGGGTGCAGGCGGTCGTGACGCGCCCACACCCGCACTTCCTGGGCAAGCCGGAGGCGCTCTGAGCGCTCTGTCTACAGCTCCCGCCGGTACTCCAGAGCCTGAATGAGCGTCGCCTGGTCCGCGTAATCCAAGTCGCCGCCGACGGGCATACCGTGGGCGATGCGCGTGACCTTCACGCCCAGGGGCTTGAGCAGGCCGGCCACGTACATGGAAGTGGTGTCGCCTTCGACCGTCGGGTTGGTGGCGAGGATGACCTCTTCGACGGTGGGGTTGCCTTCGGCGACGCGCTGCTGCAAGTCGCGGACGCGTAGCTTGTCCGGGCCGATGCCGTCGAGCGGCGAGATCACGCCCTGCAAGACGTGGTAAACGCCCTTGAACTCGCCCGTCTTCTCCATCGCGATCAGGTCACGCGGCTCGGCGACCACGCATAGGCGGGCGTGGTCGCGGTGCGTGTCGGCGCAGATGTCGCAGACGTCGCCCTCCGAATAATTGTGGCAGATGCGGCAGAACTTGATGCTGGCTTTGATCGTCGTCAAGGCGTCGGCCAGCGCGCGCGTCTCCTCTTCGGGCAGGCGCATCACGTGGAAGGCCAGCCGCTGCGCGCTCTTGGGGCCGATGCCGGGCAGCTTCTCGAACTCGCTGACCAGCCGCGCCAGGGGCTTGGGGTAATAAACTGCCATAGGGTGTTGGGTGGGGGTGTTAGAACAGGCCGCCCGGCATCCCGCCGCCGCTCAGGCCGGGCGGCATGACGCTCTTCAGGCGCTCCTCGCGCAGGACGTTGGCCTTCTCGACGGCCTCGCGCACGGCCAGCGTCACCAAATCTTCCAGCGCTTCGACATCATGGGGGTCCACGACCTCGGGGGCGATCTTGATCGTCAAAATCTCCGCCTTGCCCGTGGCCGTGACGCGGACTAGGCCGCCGCCGGCCTGGCCGTCCACGCGCGCCTCGTCAAGCTCCGCCTCGACGCGCTGCGCCTCTTCCATCGCCTTCTGCGCCTGCTTCATCAGATCGCCCAGCCCACTGGGGAGCTTGCCAAACGGGTTCGCCATGTGTTCTTATCCTTTCGGGTCGTCGTCCAGCAGCCGCCCACCGAAGACAGCGATCACTTCGTCCACGAACGCACCCGGCTTGTCCCCGGCGGCGGCCGGTGCCGGGAGCGAGGGTGCGGTCTGGGGTGCCCGACCCGGCCCGACGCGGGTAGGAAGCGGCTGGCCTTTCAGAATCCCCCGAACTTTAAAGAAGCCGGGTTCCGTGCCCAGGGTCTTGTTGATCGCCTCTTCCACGACCTCGCGCCCGCGCGCGTTCTTCTCCACCTTATCCACGTTGAAGTCGCTGGTGAATTGCAGCGTCACCGTCTGCCCGGTCAGGGCGATAGGCTGGGCGTCGCGGATAATGGCCGCCGTCGCGGGTTTGCTGCTCAGGCGGTTGACGACCTCGCGCCAGGACTTTTGGAGGCGGATAAGCTCCGGCGGGGTGTCCGCGTCCAGATCGGGCTTGGGTGGGGCCGGGGGAGCGGCCTCGACGGCAACCTGCTGCACCTGGAGCAAGTCGGCCTCCTCGTGCTGCTCTTCGTGCTGCTCCGGGGAAACAACGATGGCGCTGGGCATCGCCTCTTCGTCTTCTCCGAGCGGCAGCGAGTCCAGGTCGTCGTCGCCCGGCAGCAGCGTGTCTAACCCTGCGTCGTCATCTAAATCCGTATCGTCGTCGGGCACCTCGGCGTCCGCCAGCGGCGGGGGCATGTCGTAGGGGACGGCGGGCGGCAGAACCGGCTCGGCAACGGGGGCAATGACGGGTGTGATGACGGGCGTAGTGAGAGGCGCATGGCCGTTCGACCGTATGACGGGGGCGACGGGTTCCGTGAAAACGGGCCGCTCGACGATAGGAGTCTCGACAGCTTCGTGTTGAGGGGCGACAGAAGCGACGGGTTGAGGGGCGGCGGCGGACGACGGCAGGCGCATCAGCTTCAGCAGTGCCATCTCCAGGAGCAGGCGGTGGTGTGTAGAGCGCTTCGTGTCCTGCTCCGCCGCCGTCAGCGTCTCCAAGGCAGACAGCAGAGCCGAGGGCGCGAAGCGGGCCGCCTGCACGCGCAGCCGGGGGCCGTCGTCCATTGCGTCTTCGGCGGCCACGCGCGCGCCGACGCCGACGAAGAGCATGTCGCGGAACCGCTCGGCGAGGCTCTTCAAAAACTGCCGGACGTCCTTGCCGCTTTCCAAAATCGTCCCGGCTTGGGCAAACGCCCCGGCGGCGTCCGAATCGGCAATCAGGTCTACCACCTGCGCCAGCACGTCCTCGTCGATGGTGCCCAGCACCAGCGTCACGTCCTGGGCCGTGACGTGCTCGCGCTGGTAGGCCAAGACCTGTTCCAGCAGCGAAAGGGAGTCGCGGTACGAACCGTCGGCGGCGCGGGCGATCAGCGTGACGGCGGCGGGGTCGGCTTTGACGTTCTCGGACTTCAGCACCTGCGTCAAGCGGGCCGAGATCTGGGCCACCGAGCCGCGCTTGAACTCGTACACCTGACACCGCGAAGCGATGGTGATCGGCAGCTTGTCCAGTTCCGTCGTCGCCAGCACGAAGACGACCCGGTCCGGCGGCTCTTCCAGCGTCTTCAAAAAAGCGTCCATCGCGTCCCGCGAGAGCTGGTGGGCTTCGTCGATGATGTAGACCTTGTAGCGGCCCTCCATCGGCGGGAACTTGATGGATGCCACCAGGTCGCGCACGTCGTCCACCTTGCCGTGCGAGGCCGCGTCCATCTCCAGCACGTCCACGAACGACGAGGCGGCAACGGCCCGGCACGGCCCGCAGACACAACACGGTTCGGGGGTGGGGGCGGTCCCGGTGCCGTCCGGCCCGATGCAGTTCAGGGCCTTGGCGAGGATGCGCGCACAGGTCGTCTTCGCCGTCCCGCGCGTCCCCGTGAACAGGTACCCGCTGGCGATACGCCCTTCTTGGAGGGCGTTACGCAGCGTCGTCGTGACGTGCTCCTGCCCCACGACATCCTCGAACGTCTGGGGCCGGTATTTGCGGTACAGGGAGATGTAGGCCATACATCGATATTATACCCGAAGCCGGGCGGGGAAAGATTTTCAGTTCGGCCCGCCGATCCCGTCCGCTTCCGGCGTCGGGCGTAGATCATAGGGTGAAAGGAGAAACGACGCATGGACGATTGGCAGCTTCTCCGCCGGTTTGTCGAGCGCGACTCGCAGGAGGCGTTTGCCGCCCTGACCAAGCGCTACCTCGGCCTCGTCTACTCGGTCTGCCGCCGCGAAGTAGCCGACGCCGAGACGGCGGAAGACGTGACCCAGGCCGTTTTCCTGATCCTGGCCCGCAAGGCCCCCACGCTCCGCCGCAATGTCGTCCTGTCCGGCTGGCTGTTCCAGACGGCCCGCTTCGCGGCCAAAAATGCGCGGACTCGGGCGCAGCGGCGGGCGGCCTACGAGCAGAAAGCGGCGGAGTTGACACAACAGCAGGTGACAAGGGAAGACGCAGCCTGGGCCGAGATCGAGCCGGTCCTGAACCAATCGCTCGCGGCCCTGCGGGAGGGCGAGCGCGAAAGCGTCCTGCTGCGCTTCTTTCAGGGCATGAGCTTTGCCGAGACGGGCACGGCCTTGGGCGTGTCGGAGGAAGCCGCCCGCAAGCGCGTGACACGGGCGCTAGAGAAGATGCGCCGGTTCTTCGGCCAGGAGGGCATAGTCGTTCCGGGCGCGGCCCTTGCTGCCCTGCTATCCGCCCACGCCGCCAAGGCGGTTCCAGCGCAGTTGACGGGCGAGATAGTCAAGACACTGGTGGGAACTGTGCCGGGTCAAGTCTCACTCATTTCGCAAGGAGTATTACAAGCGATGAACATTTTCAAACTCAAAGTCGCCGCCGGGGCCGCCGCTCTCGTTCTGGCAGGGACCATTGCTTATGCGATGGCACACGCCGTCCCAACAAAACCTACCACCGTTACCCAGGCCAGCCTAGGCACCCCGATCAACGCGGCCCCGACCGGGTTCTCGGCCCCCGGAGAAAGAAGCCCTGTGCGGAACGTCGCTTTCGTCGGCAAGGTACGCTACGCCGATGGAAAACCGGCACCAGGAGTGGAAGTCGCGGCGCAGATGCAAATCGCTTTCAGCATGAAGCGGTTAGACGCTCTCAGCAAGCCTCCGCTTGGAGGGGGCAGTGTTGAGATCAAGTTCTCAAAGAAAGATCAGATGGAAAGCTGGAACAACACCGTGAGCAAGCCGGACGGCTCTTATGAGCTTCCCGTAGGCGCGAACATCCCGTACAACGTCATGGTCTTCGACACAACCGGCAAGTGGGTCGCCGCCGCCCTTGAGGGGAAGTCGGGCACACAGAACAGCACTGTCGAGCTGCCCGATCTTGTCCTGACCCGAGGTGCCCTTGTTGTCGGGCGGGTGACAAAATTCGGCGTCGCCATTCCCCGAACGGCTGTGCCGAGCTACGGCCCGCACCGCCCGGCGACGACAGCGGCGACAAGCTCCGCCTACACAGACCTCTCAGGCCATTATCGCCTGCGCGTGGCCCCAGGCACCAGCCGCGTTTACGTGGGAAACGAGTCTCACGATGTTACGGTTTCGGCAGGCGAGATAAAAACCGTAGACTTCGTTACCCCCTAGGGACATGGCAAGCAAAAAGGCCGGGGGAGATATGTCCCCCGGCCTTTCTATTTCACGCGCGGCACTGATGACCGGAACACCGGACGGCACACGGGCGGCGGACTTTATCGCTGCTACGTTCCCGTCCTGACGAGGTTCAGGCGTCGTCCGTTGCGACCGGGTCCAGCCATCAGAACCGCGCGTCTGGGGGGATTATACCCGGCGCAGCCAGGTTTTAGAAGTCCTTCTCGCCCGCGCCTAGGATGTCCTCGCGGCTCAGGTTGTACGTCTTGACCAGGTAGCGCAGGCCGGGGATCGGCGAGACGTCGCCGGGCAGCATCGCCTTGCCGTCCGAGACTTGGAGATAAGGCTGATTCAGCGCCAGGCCCTCGCCCTTCCACCCGATGCGGTCCTGCACCTGGATCGGGGCGTCGTTCGGGTTGTTCGGGACGAACCAGACCTGGACCGTGTAGCGCGGTGCCTTGAACGAGTACATGTCCGGGTCCTGGCTCATGTCGATCTTGCGGCCCTGATCGCCGCCGATCTTGCCCTTGCGAACCGAGACCGCGTCCTGCATGATGGTCACGCCCGGATCGACGGCGGAGGAAAGGGTGTAGGTGGAGAGGCTGGGCCGCGCGTAGCCCGCATCTTGGAGGCGTATCTCGACACGGCAGCCGTCCACCGGTCCGAACGTGCGCTCGCCGGTTTCGAGGATGAACTTGGTCGCCCCCTCGGCCTCCAGCGTCCCCTTCAGCACGAACACCTTGGGGGCGACGCGCACGAGCTGCGGGGCGAAGTGCATGTTCAGCGGGGTCTTCGTGTCGATGGGCCGATACTTCAAGCGCCCCTGCAATTCCTTGATCTGCTTCTCGGCGATGCCCCGGTCCTGCTGCTCGGACAAGTCGGTCGGCCCGACCTTCTGGATCAGCTTATCGTGCAGGACCAGGCAGGCGTTCCACTGGGCAAGGGCGGCGGGCGCGTTGCCGCTGAACTCGTCGGCGTGGGCCAGGCCGTGCCCGACCGTCATCACGCCCTTGTCCGCCAGGGCGAACGAGGCCGGGTCGTTGAGGTCTTCGTTGGCGACGACGTTCCAGCCCTTCCCAAACCACTCCGCGGATCGGGGAAAATCCTCGATCTTGCGGAAATAATGCACGAAGGCCATGTCGGCGTACATATCGGGCTGGTCAGGGTTGTTGTCGATGCCCTCGCGCAGCAGAGACAGGGACAGGGGAATGTAGCGCCGGTCCGACCGCTCCTGTGAGTCGGTGAAGTTGTAGTCCATGTGCCACGCGCCGGTCTCGTAGACGTCGATCTGGTGCGGGTCGAGCCAGGTGATGACGCGGATCAGGGGCATGATGGCGGCGTAGTCGCCGTTATGAAAAAACTCGTCGGTGCGGACCCACAGCAGCCCGGCCACGGCCTCGCGGAAGCCCGTGAAGGCCCCCAGCGCGAACTCGACAGGCAATTGCCCGCCCGCGTTGCCCAGGCTCTTGCTCGGGGCGTAATTCTTTTGGTAGATCGGATCCATCCGGCTTTGGAGCAGTCCGAGCGGGATGAACAGCAAGAGAATGACGGCTAAGAGGATGCCGCGGCGTGATTTGGTCAGCATGTTACACCTCCCGCCGGTCGAACATCAGTGTCCCGGCGGTTAACAACAGAATGGTATACAGAATGGCGTAGGCGACGCTCATGCCGATGTAGGCCGGCTCCTGGATGACGCGGACGCCGGGGTTGATGATCGGGTTCTGGATGTTGTAGTCGCCGAAGTTCGGCTGCAAGAAGTGCAGGACGCTCAAAGGCCCGCTCGTCGGCAGGACCGGCGCGCTGCCCAGCAGCCAAATGCCGAAGGTCAGGAAGAAGTTGACCACGGGCGGCAGGAAGACCGAGAAGAACATGGCGACCGCGCCCAGCAGGGTCATTTGCAGGAAGATCATCATCAGCCCCTTGAGCAGGGCCAGCAGGGTGGGGGCCACGGGCTGCTCGTAGCCGTGCAGCTTGGCGGCCATGATGACCAGGAAGATGGTCCCCATCAGCGCGATGTTGGACAGCACGGTCATCAGGCCGCCTAAAAATTTACCCGCGAGGTACTGGTAGCGCTGGACCGGCTTAGACAGGATGCTGTAGATCGTCCGCCGCTCGATCTCGGCGGGGATCAGGGTGATGTACAGGATGATGGAGATGAAGACGCCCGCTAGCGAGATCACGCCAAGCCCCAGGCTCTTGGTGACGTTCAAATCGCGCGTGGGCGTCAGTGCCCCGAAGGCCATGCCCATCAGCATGATGCCCAGGCCGCCGAACAAAAAGACGAGCAGTATCTTGCGCCGGATCGCCTCGCCGAAGGTGCTGGAGGCTAGAAGCCAGACGGTGTTCACGGGCGCACCTCCATGCTCTCCGCCGACGAGGGGACGGCGAAGGCCGTGCCTGTCTCGACCTCGCCCGCGTGGACGACCTCGTAGAAAATGTCTTCCAATGTTCGCCGCGTCTGCGTCATCGAGATGACGTCGCCGCCGTTCGCCCGCACCCAGTCCAGGACACGGTTCTTGCTCTCCGTCGAGGCTTTGGTGGTCAGGATCATCGTCTCGCCGACCGGCTCGACTTTGTCGGTGATGTCCCGCAGGGCCGCCGTCTGTGCTTCACCCGCCTTGACGTGCTCGGCGACGATCTCGATGCTCGCGCCGGCGATCAGCTCGTCCACATGCCCGATGCGCCGGATCTTGCCGCCGTGCAGGATCGAGACGCGGTCGCAGACAAGCTCCACATCGGACAGTTGGTGCGATGACAGAAAGATCGTCCGCCCCTCGGCCTTGAGGTGCAGGATCAGGTCGCGGATGTCCCGGTGCGCAACCGGGTCCAGGCCCGACGTCGGCTCGTCGAAGAACAGCAGCTTGGGGTCATTGATCAATGCCTGGGCGATGCCGACGCGCTGGAGCATGCCTTTGGAGAACGCCCGCAGGGGCTTCTTGCCGGCCCCTTGCAGGCCGACCAGCTCCAGCAGATGGTCCACGCGCTTCTGCTTCGGCGCACCCGACAGCCCGAACAGGCTGCCGTAGAAGCCGACCACTTCGTTGGCGTTCATGTGTTCATAGAAGTAGGGCGACTCAGGGAGATAAGAAATCTTTTCTTTGACGTCGATGTCGCCCGCAGGCTTGCCCAGGACGAGCACCTGGCCCGACGTCGGGAAGATCAGGCCGAGCAGGGTCTTGATCGTGGTCGTCTTGCCCGCACCGTTCGGCCCCAAGAAGCCGAAGATCTCGCCCTCGTAGACGTCGAGGCTGATGTTGTTGACGGCCACGACTTTCTTGTACTGCTTGACCAGGCCCTTGATCTCGATGGCCTTGTTCAGCCCGTTCGTACCCGGCGCGGTCGTCACGTCATCGGCCCGCGTCATCGCGGCGTCTTGCACAGTGTCCTGCGCGGTGAACTTTTCTGCCATGCTGGGCTGCGTTCCTTTAGGAGATAAAATAACGGCTGGTTACGTCAGGATACGGGGAACGCGCCGCTTTAGTGCCGGCCTCGGGGGAAGAAGAAGCCAAAAAAAACAAAGATGGCGTGGGGAGGCGGCGCGGCGACGTTGCCCTCGCGCTAGTATACAACGGGGGTAGGGGGTCTGTCAAGAAAATGCCGGACGGGAAGCATGGTTTACCTGCTATAGGCCGGTTTATGCTAAACTAGGGCCATGAATCAGAGGGGAAGACCAAAGCCATGAGCGCCTACCAGCCGGGGTTATCTTCGTGGACGCCCAGACCATATCGAGCGACAATTTCGGGAAATTGACCCGCGCCTTGATCCTGCTGTGGAGCGGTTCGGCGGCGAAAACTGGAACGACCGCATCCGCTTTCTGGAAAAGCTAGATCGTTAAAACGAGGGGTAGGTGCGCCGAATTTGTCAGGGGAATGGTTTACAAGTCTTACCAAACAATTTTGAGGCTAGTTGCCCTGGTGCCCACTCACAATCTCGATTTCATTAGACCTCTTGCATAAGTAGCGTATACTGACCTCTTGCATAAGTAGCGTATACTGACCTCTTGCATAAGTAGCGTATACTGCCGGTATGTTCTACGCCGACGTGCAGCACCTGAAGCCGA
>JAABUV010001711.1_pt1 | contig 31247 bp, 1 predicted proteins | sample 5559971 | NCBI WGS metagenome assembly JAABUV01 (sample SAMN10711881, study PRJNA513362) | rock metagenome | isolation source: Antarctica rocks | place: Antarctica: Victoria Land, Knobhead nord | collected 2015-12-19
GTAGTTTTAATATTCCTAACTAAGAAATATTACTACCTAATTAGGTAGGAGACCTTCCTAATAAGTATCCCTAATATATTCTATTATAGTAAAGAGATAAGTAGAATTTATAAGAGTAAGATAGCCTTTATATATTAAAATATAAAGTTAATCTAATATATAAAGTTAGTTAGTAATAGCCTAATATAATTAATAAAAGTAGGCTTTATACTTAATTAGATATAAATAAAGGTTAAAATCTATATATAAGTAAAATAAAAAAATTAAATAATAAAAGTAATAGCCTTACTTACTTTTCTTTATAAATACTATTATATATACTACTACCTTATCTAATAAGTAGATAGCTATAATATTCTTATATTAAATATTCTCTTCCTTTTATAAGAACTCTAGTAAGCTAGCCTACTATCTCTTATTATCCTCTTATAGGTCTTAAGCTCCCTTAATATAAGTATTAGAGTTTTTTACTAAGTATTTAGTACTAGTATTATACGTATCTTTAAGTAACTAACAATAACTACTAGTAGTATTAAGAGCCTACTAGTTTACTAGATTATTAGTATTATTAAGGTTATAATTAATATCCTTTTTAATATATCTCTTAGAGACCTTAGTCTAGGTAATAGCCCTAATACTATTTTTTTTAAGTTAATATACGCGAGCGAATAATTATATTTAAGATAAAATATTTAAGGTTAGTATATAAGAAGACTATTACTAATAGTAAGATATTATAATTAAATAGTAAGTACTTATTATCTATTCTTATTAACTAGCGATAAGATCTACTTATACGTAGTACTAGCTATAAACCTATTACTTATTAATAGAGCTAAGAGGTCTCTTTAAATATAGTTAGAATAAAACTAGGACGTTACGTAGTAGTAGAGCTTATAGTATAAAGTGTTTATATATATTATAAGCGCGCCCTTAGTATACGCGATAATACCTACCTTAGTTCCTATTAATAGTATTAGCTTAACGTATAAGAGACTCTAGGTTAAGAGATAAAAGGTATACTAAGTAGAAAAGACGAAATAAAAGGCTAGGGCTACCCCCCTTAGCTAGGAGAACCGTAACTACGCGTAGGAGTAGGAGTAGTAACCCTATAATTATAGGTATAATTAGCGGGATTTTAATATAATCCGCTTTCCCTTATAAGTAGATTATTATATAGCTTAATACTAGGAAATAGTAATATAATAATAATAATAAAGTATATCTATATCTCTTAATAATTATAATAGCCCCCTCTTATATATTAGGAAAAGATATATAGTAATTCCTAATAAGTGTATTATAGGCCTTCTACTAGGCTACCTAGCTAGGGAATATAATAGTAATTAAGGCCTATATATTATAGGTTAAATAGATAAGGATACTATATTACTAGATAATATAAGAAAGGAGTAGCTAGGGTAGTAATAACTAGTAGGAGGATTAAGGGCACTTATATTAGTTAAACTATATAAGGAAGGGTAAGAGGCTAATTAGGGGGGAATAAACCTTTTAAGAGGTACTATTAAGAAATAGTATAGAGAAAGGGGCGAGGCCCTAGTAAGAGAAAGAAGTATATAAGTATTAGGATCTAATATTAAGGTAGTATAAAGTATAAGGGAGAGGATAGTATATAATATTTAGAGGCCTAGAAGTATTATAATAAATTAGGTAGGTAAGAGAGGTTTTCTTCTATATATTATAGTTTCCTCTTAATAAGCTAGAGTTAAAACGCCCTTATTAGCTCTAAGTAGCTAGATAGTAGAGTATGAATATAAATATAAAATATAAAAACTCTATTCTTATTTTTATAATATAAGGAGGATATTTATAAAGTATCTTCTAATACTTCTTATAAGTCTTATTAATAGTATTACCCTTATAAAGATAATAGTTATAATACTTTACTTATATCCCTTTCTTTATTACTAGCTATCTTATTATACGCGTCTAGAAATTACTTATAAATAACTAATATTCTTTAAACTACTAAGGAGTTTATATAATTTTTTCCGTTAAAGAAAATACTACTTACTAAAGGGGTTTAAGTTAATATAAGATATTTGATTTAATTTAATTTAATTAGTTATATACGCACTTATCTAGTAGCTAGATAATAGCGGGTTTCTTTAGTATATCAAGTAATCGCGTTAACCGCGATCCTTAGTTAAAGGAAACCCTTAGAGCCGTAGCACTACGACCTCCGCAAGCTCTATAGGTAAAAAACCTCTACCTGCCGTAAACGCTTCCTATAGCCTTCTTATTATCTTTAGTACTATATTCGAATACTATACTATACTTCCCTTTATTATTAATCTATATAGAGTGCCTTTAAAGTAGGTAGGCCCAGCCTACTAGCCCCTATTAGCGCTAGAGGCGCTCCTAAGTTAGACCTAGGTAAGATCTAGGTTAGGTCTAGGTTAGATCCGGTCCTAAAGAGTTATTCCCTAGCTAGGGAAAACTACTAGAGGGGACTATATTCTAGGAACCATCGGGTGATAGCCTCCGCTCCCTTCTATATTATAAGTATTTTATAGAGGTCGTTAGTACCTGCCCTATTAATAAGGAGCTGGCGCCTTTCTTAGTACCTAGGGTAGAATATAAAGACGTGCTTTACGTCCTACTTCCTCTACCCGTAATCCTCGCATCTAGGCGAGTTAACCCTAGGGACCCTCTACCTATATAAGAAGTAGGCTAACCCTGTCTTCTTAGTACGTAACTGCGTTAGTACTAAGCTAGCCGCCTTAGGGAGATTTATATAAAGCGTACGCCTATTAGCCTATATATCGCCTTCCTAGGCTACTATCTATCGCTACTCTAGAATACTAGACTGGTATTCCTCCCATACTACTCTCTATAATAACCCCCACTATACCCGAACCTCTTTCTAGACTTACTACTTCTTAGGGGTATCGTCCTCCTTTCTTAGTTTATCCTAGTTATTTATTCGGAGGGCTCGTAGGGCCTACTCCCTTTTCCCCTCTACTAGGGACTTTATAACGGTTCGCGGTCGGCCTTACCGCTTATAAAGCTTCCTTTAGATCCTTATATTCCCGGCCTTAGTAGCGGGGTAGATACCTTAGAGCGCCTAGTAGCGGAGGACCGTTTAATCTAAGGTCACCTATATTAGAGTAATTCCGCTCTTAACCTTAAGTTCCCGTACGCTTATAGCTTTATAAGCCCCTAGTACTCAGCGAATATATCGATTCTAGATGATACTAAGAGACCTAACGTGTACCCTTATAACCCCCTTAAGAGCCCTTAAAGAGTGTTATACGGCGGCGGTATAGGTTATTACCGGCCGTACTATAGCGCTATATACCTATCTTACCTTATTTAAAGTCGCTCCCCATGTCGATACCGCTATAATCGAGAGCGATAGCTCTTATACTACTATCTTCGCCTTAACCTTCTAGATATAAGGGCCCTACTAGAGCTTCCTATTAATATATAGTCCTAGAACACGGATACTCGTCTATAACCTAGTTATCGTTGATCTTAGGTCCACCGAAGCGGTTATATCGAACCTCCTTAGGTATCGAGTTAGGTGTACTAGTTTATATTTCGCCGGTATAAACGAGGCCCTATAAGTGCTTACCTACCTAAGGTACTCCTAGTACGCTAATGCCAGCGTCCTATATATAGCTTTAGTACTAGTCCCGTAGGCTAGCAGGTATATATCGTCGATAAATCCACCCGTCTAGACCTGTAGCCTTAACCTTAAATACCCCTCGATAAGGGGGAGTTAAAGGATAGGAAGAGGACAGGTAAGACCGGTAACCCTTAGGGGATCCTAGTCTCGACCTCTTCTATACTACTCGTTTATCTTCCTAGCGTAATTAATATAGCCCTTTCTTATAGGAAACTTTCAGTCTAAGCTACTATTAACCGCGGGACTCCCTTTATCTTAAGGTTATAGATGAGCCTTCTATAAGAGACGTTATCGAAGGCCCTAGCCACGTCAAGCGATAGTAGGCTAGCCACCTTATCCTTCCCGTAGTCCTATACCGTGTGTACTACGTCGACTATCGTTTCTAACGCTATTTCGGTGGATCTTCTTCTCCTCGCCCCCATCTATTCTATAGGAAAGAGGCCGTGACGCTCCGTATAATCGCTGAGATATTTCGCTATAACCGCTTCTAACGCCTTACCTAGAGTACTAAGTAGGGCTATCGGCCGGTATACTTTCGGCTCCGAGTAGTCCGCTTTCCTCGGCTTCTTTAGGACGACCGTATTAGCCTTCTTAAACTCCCGCGGGTAGTACCTAAGTCGTAGATATACTTAGAAGAGGTAGGTAATCTTTCTAATAAGTTTCTTAGTAATAACACGCAGGAATCTATTAGGGAACCTATTAATTCCTAGAGCCTTATCCTCCTTTAAGCGGAAAATAGCCTTCTAGACTTCCTCCTTACTAACTATATCAGCCGTTAAGAGGGGATTAGGGTAGTTAGTATCCTAGATATCCGCTAGGTCCGCCTATAATAGCGGAGGGAAGAAGGTCTCGCGTAGGACCGAGACTTTTTCCTTAAATATAGTCGCTATCTACCTATTAGTAGCCTGCTTTAGGGCCGGATACTTCGGTAGCGGTTTCACCTCTATACTATTCTCTCTTGCCTATTTAGCTAGTTACTATACTCCCTTAAGGGACTCCCCAGCTTTATATACCGCACGACGAAAGGCTAGCGCCTTCGCTTTAGTAATAACTCTATTCCTATCCCTAATAGCCGTTATCCGTTGCTATTCTAAAGCCGTACCCCGGCTTCCCTTTATCTTTGCGATAGTATCCTTTACTCGTCGTATAGCCTTCGTATATTCCGGGGTCTAGTATAACTTTCCCTTCTCTAGTGGCTTCGCTTATAGGACGGTGAGATCCCGTATCTCTACTATACCCTCTTAGAGGCGTAGTAGAAAGTCGTCCACTTATAACGTTGTTATTAAAGGGGTCGCTAGGAGGGCGCCGTTTAGCGCCTAGGCTCCCTTTCTTACCTCCTTACTATCGGCTATCTTCTAGGCGTACCTCTAAGGCTTAGCCTATTCCTCCGTACTAAGGTCTAGCTCGGTAACTATCGGGGTATAGTCGGACCTATATTATAGGTCTTCGCGTACTCCGTACCCTAGTACGTAGTCCGCCAGCCCTAGCGTTATAAAAACTAGATCGATTACGCTTTCATGCCCTCTAGAGTACTATATAACCGCGCCTTCTAGGAGGAGGAGCTCTATCCCTACGGATGTTATTACCTTAATTAATTTATCCGCTTTACTATAATACGTGAACCTACCTAGATTATTCTAGTTCGGGTGGTATAGGTTAAAGTCGCCTACTAGGATATATTCCTTAGGGGCTTATAATAGGCCCCTAGCTTAGTTAACGCGGGACGGGTTATTAGTCGTAACCGCAGCTAGGCTTAGATTATAGACGTTGTAGATATATACTTCCCTAGTTATAATGCTAGGATTCTCGCTCGAATCCCGGTTAATAGTCTAGATTTCCGCCTCGGTCGTCCGTATAGCGGTCTAGCCCCCTATTCCAGACTCCTAGATAGTAGTCTAGGTTCCTCCTTTAGGCGTCTGTATTACTAAGGAGCATACGTCGCGGGAATAGTAGGTTACTTCCTATAACTCTAAGTCGATTCTCTTATTAATATATAAGTAGGTTCGAGTATTAGCGCCGCCTCTATAAGCTAGATAAAATCTACTATAACTAGGGTTATACGAAGTCCCGTTATTAAGGTTATAATAGGGCTCCTAGATAGCTAGAATATTAATACCTTAGACTACTTAGTCCTCTAGTAGTACTATTATAGTCCCCTTCTCTTTTCTTATATTATACTATAGGATTATTAACGGAGCTAGGTGTAGCTCTATTAATAATCCTTTAAGTCGTTCTATTCGTCTATTATATCCTAGTCCTAGCCGCCCGTCGCGCCGGCGGTAGCTTTAGGTCCCTGCGTTATCCTTACTACTACCGCTATCGCCTCCTCCTCCTTTCCCGTCGGCGTTACCATGACGTCGATCCTCTACTAGCCTACCTCCTTCCTCTCAAGCCGCCTTGGCCGGCTAGGCCTAGCCTGCTACTACTACTGCTTCGGAGCCGCCCCTACTATACTTAGGCTGATATCCCTCTGGGAGCCTAAGCTGCGGTCTAAGTTAGATCCTAAGTTAGATCCCAGCCTAGGTTCTAGCCTAGAATCTAGCCTAGGTCCTAACCTAGATTCCGGCCTAGGCTCCGGCCCGAATATTGGTCTAGATACTAGTCTAGGTACCGGTACTAGACTACTCGTAGGTGTACCCGATATTACCCTGCTTTCTACTACCTTTCTCTTCCTTCCCGCCGTTAAGACGATAACTATAAACCCCTTAGCGTCTACCGCCGGCTTATTAACCTTCCTCTCGCTATAGTACCCGTATAGCGGTGTCTTAGTAACCTGAAGCTACTCTACCCTCTTCTACTCCTTCTTCCGAAGTAGGTAGATCTTATAGAACGCCTTATATCCGCTCCCCCCGCATGCCCTATATACTAGGGGGGCGTTAGGAGCTTTCCTCTAGTACTCCCGAGAGTCGTAGTCTCTACTATAGTCTACGCATCGAATAGAGTTTAGGTACGAGCGTGTTATATGCCTATATTCTTAGTAGTTATAATACTATATTATCGACGCTGATTCGTCGAACTTCTCTACTACCTTTATCTAGTATAACTCTATAAGCTATCTCTTTACTAGCTTATCCGCTATCTCCGGTGTAGTTATATTAAGGATTAATGACGAGTACCTCTTCGTAGCCCTACTCCTCGTCTTCTAAAAGGCCGTAGGTAGCTAACGGGCCTTAATAATATCTAATCCCGGGTATATTATCGCGTTATCTCTCTCTAGGCGGTCCTTAATACTCTTCTAGTCCTTCGTATTAAACGCTTATATACTTATCCCGTAGACCCGTACTAAGAATAACTTCCGTATGAGCTTAGCTGACTATAATACTCTTGTCACCTACGCCTCGCTCTTCTCTAGTCGCTCCCGTCCCTCTACCGTAGTTACGGTTAGCTGTAGATCCCCGCTATTATTTAGCCTCCTACCTGCTATAATCTAGTCTATATCTTTATACTACTTATACTAAAAGTCCTTAACTATTATATCTCCCGTTAAGCTAGCGTGCTTCTTATTCTCGTTAGGGTCCTTTACTATTACTATTAACTGCCGGAGACGTATTAGGGTTATTAAAGTACCGGATATCCCTATTACCGCAGGGAGTCTAGTAGAGATCGGAGGGGGAGAGGTAGGTAAGCGAACGAATAGGCTGCCTCTCACCTAGCTATTCGCCGGAGAGTTCACGCGCGTAGGACCGCTACTCTAGCTCCTAGCCGGCGTATTTCCTTATACCTAAGTGGGCCTTCTCTTTATCTCTTTATTAATAGCCTGTTAGCGGTTACTTATAGCCCTTATAACCGTAGCGGTAATTTTAAGGCTCGCTTAGGTTATTCCCTATATCTTCGCGTTAAGGTCTTTATAGTCGAGTATATATACTAATCGTAACGCGTCCTCCGCCGCGTTAATTTACTTCTTTTTATCCGATCTCGTCTATATATTTATCTTTAACGCGTTATTAGCTCCGTCTTCTCCGCCTATATTTATACTACTACTAACGGTAGCGACTCTACTACTACTACTACTACTACTACTACTACTACCTCTACTACTATCCCTATCGCCCCTTAACTAGGCATCTAGCTATTCTCTCGTCGCACGCGTATTATCGCCGTCGCAGGCTAAGGACTAGTATCTAGTCGTATTTATTATATTATATCTATATATAAGATATTTAAGAGGGTAGATAACGCGTAAGGGTTATTAATAAAGTTATTAAGAGACTACTAAATATACTTCTTATAAGGAGGCTTTTAGATATTATTGTTAGCCTTCTACTTCTAAGGAGGAGGAGAGGTAGGAGCTATTAATTTAGAGTTAGGCTATATAAGCTAACTCTACTTATCTTAGCTACTAGGTACTAGTAATAGTATACCCTTAATAATAGGTAAACTTAGCCTATTATTATCCTATATTAGGTCGACCTACTCTATTAGCTATTAATAATATAAATTAGCTAAGTTAAGAAAGGAGTCCTTTATATCCTCTATAATCTAATAGTATATAAGCTATTTAACCTATATCTAGGAGAGATAATAATAAGGTAGAGATAAAGTATAATAGTAAGTAAGAGATCTCTAGTAATAATTAGTATAATAATAGTAAGGTATATAAAAGTTTATAGGATAATAAGCTTAATACGTGTTTATTTACTATAAGGGATTACTAATAAAGTGGCTCAGGTAGGGCTTAAGCGCTTATATAAGCTAATATAAAATATTTATAGAATACTAGCGGTTTAGAAGGCCGCGTATACTTAGGGCCGTACCTTAGAAGATTATTAATACTTAACTATATACGTTAATAACTATAAGAGAGTATATATTAAAGGACTTCTAAGTTATAGAGCTATAATTAAATACTATCTAAGTAGTAAATCAAGTTTATTAGTTAATATAAGTTGTAATACGAATTAATAAGCTTAAATTACATTTAAGACTCTTATTAGAGCTTAGCGCTAAAAACAAATATCCCCCCCCCTAATTCTTAGGATATAAATCTATATAATATGGAATTATTATAGCTATATTAGTCTATATAAAATATCCCTAGATATTAGACTTAAAGCGAGGTATATAGTAGTAGTAATAGGAATATATAAAAGATCTAGATATTATAAGATATAAATAGCTACCTAGATAGATAATAATATAATAAAGATATAATAGAGATAAGCTACTTATTATAAGACTATAATTAAAGACTATATAACTATAGTAGTATATATAACTAAATAGAAGAAATACTAATAAGATATTCTTAATAACTTATATTTATATTTATATTTATATTTATATTTTATACTCTACTATCTAGCTACTTAGAGCTAATAAGAGTAGTTTATAACTAGCTTATTAAAGGAAACTATATTTTATAAAATAAAAAAATATCTCCTACCCTATTTATTATTATATTCCTATATCTCTAGATATTATATTATTATAATTATTAATTATAAGGGTTATATAGTAATATAAAATCAGTCTATTTTAATAGTAAGGCTAATTCTTAAGAAATCTAAGAATTATTTTATAAGGGATCTAATAAACCTCTTAAAGAGACTAGTAAGCCTTATATATTATTTCCCCTAATAAGTTAATATAAAGATATAATATATTTTAAGTATATATAATATAAAGCCTATTTAATTAGTTATAATAATTACCTCCTCTCTTAAAAAAAACTTATCCTTAAGTTTAATATAAATAACCTATTTATTTAAGTTTAATAAAAACCTTTAAACCTAGCATAAAATATAAGAAAAAGAACTTAATAAAGTAAGATTATAACTTATATAATAATTATAAAGTATAGTACTTATAAATTTATATTATAATATAACTATCTATTATAAGTAGATATTATAATCTAAGGTATATATCTCTTTACTATAATAGAATATCTGTAATTTAGGACCCTAAGCTTATTATAGCTTATTAGTTAGTTAATAAGTACCCCAATTACCCCTCTAGGACTAGCGCTAACTGCGGTGAATATCTAACTTTCTTCGTATTCTACCTACCTACGTACTAACGCTTTATAATATTTTCTATTTAAATAAAGTTATATAACTTACTTTTAGCTATCTAATACTTTAAAAATAACGAAAATTAGTATAGTAGTTTAAAAGATATTTTAGAATAAATAGATTTACCTACTAAATTCTATACGCTAACCGCTAGAATATAGATTATAAATAATAAAAATCCTAGTATTATTTATATTTTACCTATTCTATAATAACGCCTACTAACATGTCTACTATTAGTCTAAATAGGGGAAAATATCCGTCTTATTACTAGATATAGAACGCTATTAGAATTATCTATATCGCTATATAGGTGTATAGGCTAATGCTATCGCATTTACAAGCTAAAAACCCTACTATTTACGTTACCTACTAACGTGTCTACTATCGGTCTAAATAGGGGGAAATATCCGTCTTATTACTAGGTATAGACTACTATTAGAATTATCTATATCGCTGTATAGTCTATAAGCTAACTACCTACTAACGTGTCTAATAGGCTCCCTAATATTCACCTTACCTACTAACGTGTCTAATATCGGTCTAAATAGGGGGAAATATCCGTCTTATTACTAGGTATAGAACGCTATTAGAATAGGTATATATATATAATATAGCTAATGCTATTACATTTATAGGCCGCCTACCTACTAACGGGTCTAATATACTCCCTACTATTTACCTCACCTACTAACGTGTCTAATATCGGTCTAAATAGGGGGAAATATCCATCTTATTACTAGGTATAGAACGCTGTCAGAATAGCTGTCGTATTTACAGGCCGGCTACCTACTAACGTGTCTAATAGGCTCCCTACTATTCACCTCACCTACTAACGTGTCTAATATCGGTCTAAATAGGGGGAAATATCCGTCTTATTACTAGGTATAGAACGCTGTTAGAATGGCTATCGCATTTATAGGCCGGCTACCTACTAACGGGTCTAATATGCTCCCTACTATTTACCTCACCTACTAACGTGTCTAATATCGGTCTGAATAGGGGGAAATATCCGTCTTATTACTAGGTATATAACGCTATTAGAATAATCTATATTAGTCTATTAATATATAGGCTAATACTATCGTATTTATAGGCTATCTACCTACTAAAACGTCTAATATACTCCCTACTATTCACGTTACCTACTAACGTGTCTAATATTAGTCTAAATAGGGGGTAATATCTATCTTACTACCAGGTATATAATACTATTAGAATAATCCATATCGCTATATAGGTATATAGGCTAATACTATTATATTTTATAGGCTACCTACCTACTAACGTATCTAATATACTCCCTACTATTTACCTCACCTACTAACGTATCTAATATCGGTCTGAATAGGGGGAAATATCCGTCTTATTACTAGGTATAGAACGCTGTTAGAATGGGTATATATATCTAATATAGCTAATACTATCGCATTTATAGGCTACCTACCTACTAACGCGTCTAATATACTTCCTACTATTTACGTTACCTACTAACGTGTCTAATATACTCCCTACTATTCACCTTACCTACTAACGTATCTGATATTAGTCTGAATAGGGGGAAATATCCGTCTTATTACCAGGTATAGAACGCTATTAGAATAGGTATATATATCTAATATAGCTAATGCTATCGCATTTATAGGCTACCTACCTACTAACGCGTCTAATATACTCCCTACTATTCACGTCACCTACTAACGTGTCTAATATGCTCCCTACTATTTACCTCACCTACTAACGTGTCTGATATCGGTCTAAATAGGGGGAAATATCCGTCTTATTACTAGGTATAGAACGCTGTTAGAATGGGTATATATATCTAATATAGCTAATACTATCGCATATATAGGCTACCTACCTACTAACGTGTCTAATATGCTCCCTACTATTCACCTCACCTACTAACGTGTCTAATATCGGTCTAAATAGGGGGAAATATCCGTCTTATTGCCAGGTATAGAACGCTATTAGAATGGGTACATGTATCTAATATAGCTAATGCTGTCGTATGCATAGGCTATCTACCTACTAACGTGTCTAATATACTCCCCGCTATCCACCTCACCTACTAAACGCCAGGTAGTAGGGGTGATTTTCTGACGTAAAAATCTTGAATTTTTACAGGCATTTTCTAGTATTATATATTATCCTTTCCCTTATACTTTAAATTACCCTAGTATTAGATCCTAATATTTATATACTCCTCTCTCTTACTAGGGCTATACCCCTTTCTCTACTCTTAAAAGATTTATATTCCCTTAATTATCCTCTTACCCTTCTTTATCTAATTTAATTAATATTAATAAGTACCCCTAGTCCTCCTATTATTTTACTATTACTCTAGCTACTCCTCTCTTATACTATCTAATATTAAGGTACCCTTTTTCTCTTAAACCTATAATATATAAGTTACTACTATTATTAGCCTAATAGAGGGCTTATAATATTCCTATTAGGAATTATTATATATCTTTTCCTTTTTATAATATATAAGAGGGAGCTATTATAATTATTAAAGGAGGTATAAATATACTTTATTACTATTATTATATTACTATTTCCTAGTATTAGGCTATATAATAATCTACTTATAAGAGAAAGTAGATTATATTAAATCCTACTAGTTATACTTATAATTATAGGGTTACTACTCCTACTCCTACGCGTAGTTATAATCCTCTTAATTAGTAGGGGTAGCCTTAACTTATTATTTTAACTTTTCTACTTAATATAATACCTTCTATCTCTTAACTTAGAGTCTCTTATATATAAAGCTAATACTACTAGCGGGAATTAAGGTAGGTATTATTATATATATTAAGGGCGCGTTTACCGCGCGTATAAAAGCTTTATATAAGGAGCTCTACTATTATATAATATTATAATTTTATTCTAATTATATTTAAACTAGAGACCTCTTAGCTCTATTAATAAGTAATAGGTTTATAGCTAGTACCGCGTATAGGTAGATCTTATTATTAGCCTTATAAGTATTTATAATATTAAGTAAGTTAAGATATACTTCCTTATACTTTTATTATATTTATTAATTATTATAATTATAATTCTTACTTATATATCCTTAAGTAGGCCTTAAGTCCTTAGCCTCCGGTCTAGAGGATAAAATAGATATAAATAATAAGGAGTAAGTACTTAATATATTAATATTATATTACTTATATTTATATAAGTAGTTAAATAAGCTTTGATTACTTAATACTAGGTTTCCTTTTTTTTAATTTAATTAGATAGTTTTTTATTTCTTTCCTAAATTATCCTTATATACTAGCGCCTCTAGGGCGTTTTACCTACTTTTAACAGGTAAGATAAAAGAAATTAATACTCTTTATATTTATTTCAAGTAACTAATTAAATATCCTTTATTATATTCTCTAATTTTATTTTAATATTTATAACTTTTATTTATAATAATAGTAATTTTACTTTTTATTAAAGTCCTTATATATTTTTTATATTTTCTTCTAGAATCTATTAATTATATTAAGGAGGATATCCCTTTTACTTAATAAGATATTAGAGTTTATCCTTCTTTATCTTTTTATTTAAAATCTCTTTTAACTCCTACTACTTATTATTATTATTAAATTCTAGAGGTAGTAGCTTAGGTATAAAGGTATTACCTTACTTATATATATAAGGCTCTAAAAGGGAAATACAAAAAATTAAGTAGATTAAATATATTAATAGTAATACTAACTAATACGCCTACTTATTAATAAGTCTAAGGATATAGAATAGACTAATAAACTTATAAAATAACTTCCTACTTAATTACTTTTACTTTAAGTTCTTTATATTTAATATAATTAAGTCTCTTTAATTAAAAGATATTAGCTTATATTTCTAGTATATCTTACTATTAACTTAATAGGTCTTTATATAATTTATATAATATTTAGATATATTATCTTATATCTAGTACCTTCTTTTAGTAAGTTCTATCTTTAAAATATATAAGAATCTTAGGCTAATAGTTATAATAAAGCTTAAAAGGGTTATAACTTATTATTATATTCTTTATACTATAATATATAAATTTAGTTAGGGGTAATAACCCTACCTAATTATCTTATCTATTATTATAATAAGTTCTATTTAGGCCTTATATAAGGAGCTACACTTATATATAACTAAGCTCTAACCGGATTAGTACGTAAATCTAGTAGTAGATTAGGAACTCTAGTATTCTTACTATTCTACTCCTGTAGTAATACCGTAGTACTATAAGATAATAACCTGCTTATAATTCCTAGTAGTAGACTATAATTAGACTACGGTATTCTAACTATTATACTACTAGTTTAAGAAAAGTCTTAGTTATCTTATAGTAGTACTATCTAGTAGAGTTATAAGATAGTCTTAATACGGTAGGACTACTATAGTTATACTAGGGTAGCATAGTATAATAACCGTATACTAAAGATAACTTAGTAGTAATACTAGCTAAGTCTAGAGGTAACACGGTTATAGTATAGCTAAGGAACTATATAAATATAATAGGATAATAGTTATAATAAGAGCGAGTATTAAGTTTTATAAAGGGAATAAAAAGTACTCTTACTCTTACTCTTATATTTATATACCTAATTTATAAAGGATTTAATAAAGTATAATACTCTACTATTAATATATCTAATACTATATAATACTTATATATATTAGGATAAAGCCTTTAGTAGTTAGGAAGGTAAACTAGATAGGATAGGAGTATTATATATTATAGTAGAAAAGCTAGTTAAACCTTCCTATAAATATACTACTATAGTCTATTATAATACTATACTATATTATTAAGCTATATATTCTAATCTACTATAGTTATAAAGAAACTAGTATACTCTAATACTAAATTATACCTAAATCTTAGGTTGTTTATACCTCTTACTTATTATAATTAGTCTCTATCCTACTTTAGTTATAATTACTAATTCTATTATTATATATAGACTTATTATTATAGATTCCTTTAATAGTAATATAATTAGGTATACTATTATTAGGTATACTATTATTAGGTATACTATTATTAGGTATACTATTATTAGGTATACTATTATTAGGTATACTATTATTAGGTATACTATTATTAGGTATACTATTATTAGGTATACTATTATAGTCTATACTATTATTATCTATACTATTATAGTCTATACTATTATTATCTATACTATCTCTAATAGTAAGCTCTCTATTAGACTTATCTAGAGACCTATCTAAGTCTTAGTTAATATTAACCCGTACTAGTCGCTTATACTATATAAAATAGGGTATAGAGTACTTAGGATATATATTAATTAATTATATCTAAAATTTATACTATATATAGAGGGTATTAAATATATCTAAAAAAGTTATAATATATATACTTATATAGTAAAGATACGCTAGGATTTATATCTAATAAGTCTATTAGATATTAATAGGTTATTAATTATAGGAAAGTATCTTAATATAATAAATTATTATAAAAGCCTTTAATAGGGTTAAGATATATATTTTAAGAATTAAATAACTTCTATTAAAAGACTATTAAATTCTACTACCTTAATATTAAATTTAAATATAGTCTTAAGCTAAGAGTTATTCTAATCCTTATAAATTACTTATTTTATATTTATGAAGGTTAATAGCTCTACCTAATTAGATCTACTAGTTATAATCTATTATTAAATCTAGCTTAAAGTAGTATTTAAAATACTTACTTTCTAGGTTTTATACTAGGATTAAACTTACTTCTTTCCCTTCTTATAAATATTATTATCTACTTATATACTAGGGAAAATAGCTTAGACTAGTTTATCTATAAAAGTATTAAATAAGTAGGTAAGGAAATAATAATAAATAATAATATTAAGCTTAGACTATACCCTTATCTAAGACTTAGTAGATAGTATTATTTTCTAAACCTTATACCTATTACTTTAAATACTATAATCCTAGCTTATACTCTACTACTTAATTATAGCTTAGCTATAATTACTACTTATTAAGAGTATAGTAGAGGATTCCCTATAAAATTAAACTACCTCCTCTACCTCCTTAACTTAATTATTAGAATATACTATTTATTATAACTAACTATATAAGCTATATAATATATACACTTAGTATATATTACGTCCTTACGTTAACTTATAAGAGGAAATAATATATAAGGCTTACTAGTCTCTTTAAGGGGTTTATAGGATCCCTTATAAAATAATTCTTAGATTTCTTAAGAATTAATCTTACTATAAAAATAGACTATTTTTATATTATTATATAACCCTTATAATTAATAATTATAATAATTATAATTCTTCTATCTATTTAAGGGTAGTAATCTATTATTATTTATATTTAATATAACCTATTCTAGTAGAATTATAAGTAATACGCCGTTATAGTATAATTAAGATAAAAGTGGTTTATTAAATACTATTAATAATAATCTTAGCTTATAAGAAACAGGATAGGAGAGCTATATTAAGGGTATAAATAAACCTAGATTTAGAAAATTATAAAGGAAGTATTCCCCCTATAATAGAACGCTTTACGTAGGTAAGGTATAAGTAAGAAGAGTTACTATAATTTTAATAACTTAAAGAAGTTAAAGTAGATATTACTACCTTAAAATTAGGGGAATAGATTTCTCTTTATAGTAATAGTATTATAAGTTAAAAGTATATATATAATAAGGTTAAGGAGTACTCTATTCTTATTTAAAGTATATTAAAGCTAACCCCTATTCTTAATTATTATAGTAAGAATATTTATAAGTATTAAGATTAAATATAATAATATAATATATCTTTCTTATAAACTCTATTTAATTTAATCTAATTATATAAATATTATATATTCTATTTATAATACTAATACTTTAGAGTAAGTAAGTAACTTAGAATAACTTTAAGCTACCTATTTATATTCTTATCCCTTAGAAATATTAAGTTAGAAGGATTTTATAGACCTGTTACTAAATTATATTAAGGATCCTATAAATAGGGAGTTAGGTATATATTAATAGTATACTAATATATATTAATACTTAATATAAGTAATTTATAAATTTAAAATATACTTAACCTCTTTAAAGTCTTAACTTCTTAAAAAGGTTAAAAGTAAGTAGGTAATAAATTTATATATTAAGCTTACTAAAAAAAACTCTAAATTACCTTTATAAATTAGGGGTCCCTATCTAATATAAGGGATAAACTCCTATTATTAATAGTATACCTTAAGGCTAATATTAATAAGACTAGAAGCCTTAGTAAGAAAGGTAGTACAGTCGTAGTTAAGAATTAGTAAAAAAGATGCATTCTCTAAGTATAGGAATCCTACCTATAAACTACAGCACTAGGCCTAGTATAGCTAGGCAGGCCGCGAAAGCCTTCTATAAAGGAAGTAAGAAGCGACTATAATAGATACCGCTATATAAATAAAGGTATTATCCTAATAGTAAAAGTAAGACTGTATAGACTAATTTCTAATTCCTCGCTATATATGTTATTAAAATCCTTAATGATTTTAGTAGTATTCTTTAGTAATTCCCTCTCTAATATCTAATAGTCTTCTTTAGGTCTACTATTCTTCTATCCTACTAAATATTATATTAATTATCTACGACTATAACGTAATATTCTCCTATAAATAAGCCTGTTAATTTCCTATTCCTTATAATTATCGATAATAGTAGGTACTACTAGCCGGCGTTAATAGTATAGGTTATTAGTAGGGACCGTAGCTAGCTTAAGGTAGGCTACTAAGATAATATTATAGATTTTTATAGTACTAGGAAGGTTAAGTTTATAGGCTAGCTAGCTAATACATCTAACTACCTAGAATAGACTAGTAAACTACTATCTAATTTTCTTAGACCTAATAGCTAGTATATAATATCCTTTATAAAGGCGTAGATTAATTATATTACCTACCTTAAAGAATATAGGTATATAATAGGAGTTATAATATTCTTTTATTTTTATAGTAGTAAAAGTAATTACGTCGCTTACGTTAATATAAGCTAGTCGATATTCCCTAATATTAATAGGCGGGTGTACTAGTATAGCTACGACTTCCTCTTTAATAAGGGCCTTATTATTAAAGCCTTTAGTAGGTAGTCTATTATTATCTACCTATAATAGATCTAGGGCTTCGCGGGTTTTAAATCTATAGAGGACCTAGGTTAGGGAGAGATTAATAGAGTTATATTTAGTAGAATTATTTAATAAGGTAGATATCTTATCTATAATAGTAGGCTATTATCGTTAATTATCTAGTATAGTAATATAGTATTATAACGCGGTTTTAGCCGTTTAATTAGTGCGTTTTAATATCCTATTAGATTATACGTACTATGCTATTAAATAAAGGAGGCTGACTTTTAGTAATAAGAAAATATGCTTTTATACCTATCTAATAAACTTCCTATCTCTATCTAAGATAATTACCCTTAGAATATCCTAATTTAATAAGGTAAGATAGTCTAGTAGCTTAATAGCCTAGTCCTTTCCTAACTATGTGTTTTTACTAGGAATAAGAGTAATTACCTTTAAGAACTTATTAGTAACTAATATTATATATCTAAAGCTATTAATAGAAAGTAGTAGGGTAAGAATAAAATTAGTAGTTAGGGTATTAAACGGCTTAGCTAGTAGTAGGATAGGCTAAAGAGATTTATATAGTTTATACATAGGAATCTAATTAAGCTAGTAGTATAGGTAATACCTAATAAAGTTATATAGCTTTATTACTAGGTTATAGATATATAGCCCTCTAATTAGCCGTTTATATATATAGGTATATCCTAGATACCCTATCTTATTATAAGTAAGCTGGAAAACCTCTAATTCTAAAGCTATTATAGGTATATATAGCTAGAGGCCTCTCTAATTATTATCAAAATATAATAAATTATTAACTATTTAATATAAGAGTTTAGTAGTATTACTACCTAAGGTTATAATATCTCGTATAGTAGATATTACCTTAACTTATTAGAGAACCTTAATAAGGCCCTTAATACCCTGTTATTAAAACTTAGGTAATATTTCTACTAGGCTAACTAGAAAAGCCTATATAGATAGCGCGTCTAGACTTAATATATTAGATAGGTAATACTCGCGACTAGCTAGCCTTAATAAGGTGTCTAAGATAATATTAGATTTTCCTAGCTTATAATATATATCTAGACGGAATTACTAGAGGTATTAATATAGAATCTACTCTGGTTTATACGTTTCGCTTAGTGATAGCGGAATGGCTTCCGCCTCCCTAATACTTGATTATTATTCTTAATAGCCTTAATAGCTTTCTTAATTAATAAATCTATATAAATTAAAAGAGTCCCTATTAATATAGTAGTAATACTATATAAAAGGCTTTATAATACTAATCGATTATTTTAAACTACTAAAAATACTAAAGCTACCCTTATAATACTAATAATCCCTAAGTCCTCCGGTAGTATAGAGAAGCCTATTTCTCCGTAACTAATTTATCTCTATTTATTACTATCTATTATAATAGCGACGAGCCCTAATAGTATACTCTACTACTATACTTAGGTATAATATTATACTACTTTAGCTTACTACTAAAGACTTTAATAGCCTCTTTTATTAAACTCTATATAAGTTTATTACTTTTTATATTTCTTCCCTAAGATCTAAGAAGCCTTTCTCTAAAAGGAAGCTATTAAGGTAGCTTAATTACTACCCCTTAATTATTATCTTATTATATTAGTAAATTAAATTTATAAGTTTATCTAAGATACTAGTAAAGTATATATTTATAAGGTACTAGAGACTATTAAGTATTATATTAACTATATTATTACCTATTATAAGTGTCTCCTATAACTAGAGATCCCTAAGTTAAGTAATTAATATACTACCTTAGTAGAACTACCCGTCTATCTATTTAATTAGGCTACTAATAGCCCCGCCTTTTAAAAAGTAATTAAATATTTTATTAAGAGTACTAAGTATTACTAAAGTCTCCTATAGCTCTTATTATATTTTATAAAGTATTAGCTACTATTAACTAGGAATAGTCCTAAGAGATTCCTATTAGCTAGAATACCTACTACTATATCTTCTACTCTTACTCCGTCTAATATTAAGTTACTTATAAGAATACCCTTAGTAATACTAAGTATTACGCCGCTAAATTTTAGTACTAATCTTATAACTTATAGGACTTCTATTAAAGAAGCTATATATAAATAGCCTATTAGACTAATATAATATCTAGCTATAGGTAAGAATATAGGTTTTACTAAGGCTTAGCGTACTAAGTATTGTAATAGGTAGAATGGTAATAGTTATTATATTACTAGCTATATAGGTGCAGAGAGATAGGATATATAGGATACTAAGACGGGTACTAGCGCGCGTCTAGTACGCGGTTAGTCTAACTAATTATATTCTAATTTAATATATTTTAATACTCCTACTTAAATAAAATACCTTATTAGTATAGTAGTATAATTAACTTATTAATATTCTATTCCTACTATCTAAAATCCCCCTTCTTAACTAAATACCAGGTGATAGGCGTAAAGGTAAGTAGATAGTAGTAGAAGTTCTATTTAAAGGGTAGTAATTTAATAAAAGCCTTTTAGATATAGATTAGATAGACCCTAATAAGGTAGGTATAGTTATAGGGTAATTAATTCTATCTATATAACTATTTCTAAGACGTACTTATTTTATAGAGGTACGCTATTAAGGTTTTTATATTATAGCGACTTAATAGCACGTTTTTTACCTTTAATATACTAGATAAGCTTATACTAGGTAGGTAGGAGGGCGTTATAAGGCCTAATTTTAGTATCTATATCCTTAGCTATATTATAGTTAAAAATAATAATATTAATACCTAGGCGAAGGATTATAGCTCCTTAGTAGTACTAGTTACCTACTTCCTATTCTTAGCCGACCTAGGTACGTATCTAGGTAACGAAGATAGTAAGGCTATTACGGCCTAGGGGTATATTACGCTAGAAGCTATTATAGGTACTATATTTACCGGCGTCTAGGAATACGTCACGCTAGTTCCGTTTTATATTAGTAGTAGGGTAAGAGATAGGATTATAGTAAATATATATTATAGTCTAAGCCTAATAATTTTATAAGAAAGTAGTTAACTTATCTACTATAATATTAATCTATAACTAGGAGTAGTTTAGTATTTAGATAATATCGCTAGTAGTATAACTCGCTATTTAAGCTTAGAATATAAAAGAATAATAGAGTTAAATAGGCCTATAAAGTCTATTTTATATTCTAATATTATAGCGTAGAGTTATAGGGCTAGAAGGGTAGGTAGTTAGGAGTTAGCTATCCCTTAATCGGCTACGGGAGCGCTTATAAAGCCGCTAGGAGTACCCGTAGAGCCTTATTATACTAAAGACTCCTACTACTATAGTACTTCTAAGCCTAAGGCCTTATAGAAGGGGATAAATTTATCTTTAGGGAGGGCTTTAATAAGGCTATTAGCTACTTATTAATCTTAATGTATTTTAGCTTAACGTTACTAGTAGTAAATTATTCCCGTATATAGTAATACTAGATATTAATATACTTTATACGTATATAGAACTAAGGGTTCTTAGCTAGGGTAATAGCTCCTTAATTATTATAGTAGAGTATTACGGCGGTAGGCTAATAGGTATCCTTAGAGAGGTCTAGCTTAGTAAGGAGCTATTAGAGCTAGATAGCTTCCTTTATAGCCTATATCTAGCCTATATATTCTACCTTATAGCTAGATAGGGCGATAGTAGGCTATTACTTTAATAACTAGCTTATTACTCTACTACTAATATTAAAAATATAGCCTACGGTTAACTACTAAATATCTTAGTTACTAGCCTAATTAGCGTTATTATAACTAATAAGAGGAAAGATACTCCTACAGAAAGTAAGCTATAAGTTAGTTATACTTTAAAGGTAGTAGAAAATCCTCTTAATAGCTATCTAATATAATTAATTTAGATTTAATCTATATCTACTAACTACTAAAACTATATAAGTAATATCTAGCCTAGTCTCTAGTAGAGCGTATATTAGGGAGCTAATAGCTAACTAATATTCCTTTTAAAAGGTATTAGGGGCTATATAGTCTTCCTTAAATACTTATAACTTATTTATATCTATTAGGGTTACTACGGGGTATAACTCTTATATATTAAAGTCCCTTAATACCCTTTTAATATAGGCTTCTTAACCTAGCCGTAGTACCTAATTCGCTTAATCTCGCCTAACTAATATACTTAAATAGAAGGAATATAGGCTAAGGTTAATTATCTAGAAGTATTTACTAAGTATAGCCTTAACTTAATTAATAGTAGTTCGGCTAGGTCTAATAATTAATAAATTATTAATATAGGCCGTAATAATAACTTAGTCTTTATAGTTAATTAAGGCGCTTTTATTAGCTATAAGTAGTATAAAGCCCTAAGTCTTTAAGAATATATAGAGTATAGAAAACTAGACTTAAAGTAATTATTTTAGGCTATAAAGTACTTTCTTTAAGATATAAATAAGGTATTCTTTACCCTTAGCCGTAAAGCCTTTAGGCTATTCAATATAGATATCTTCTTTAATATTTCTATAGAGGAAAGTAGTCTTAATATCTATTTAGTCTAATTCTTAGTTAAGGGATATAGCTAGTATAAAGATAGCCTTATAACTTATTAGCTTTACTATTAAAGTAAAGGTCTTATTATAATTAATTCCTTTCTACTATTTAAAACCTCTAACTACCTAGCGTGCCTTATAATAGAGGACTTCGCTATAAGGCCCTCTTTTTAACTTAAATACCTACTTCCCCTAGAGTACCTTCTAACTTAGAGGTAGCTATCTAAGTACCTATGTATTATTTTATATAAGGGAGTTAAATTTATCTTATAATACTACTTCCTAGTCCTTTTTAGTATTATTTACTATAGCTTCCTTATATAATTTAGGTTTAAAGGGCTCCGTACCTTTAGCTATTATTAGGAAAGCGAATATTACTAGTAGATCTAGGGAGTTATTATATAGTTTATTAGGGGGTATTTTAAATTCTAGGTAACTAAATAGAACCCTAATTAATAATAGGAGCTTATTAGTATCTTAATAAAATATTACTAGATAAGCTTAATTTAATTTAAGGCGGATATTTAATAGGGTCTTAAGGTAGGATTTATCCTTAGCCGCTATATCTTTAATATAAATTAGCGGTATATCTTTAATCTAGATTAATAATACTTTACTTTTAAAAGGAGATTACCCCCTTATATTACTAGCTACCCGCTTAGAGTAGTAGGAGAGGTTTATAAATATATACCTCTTAGCTTTTAGTTTAATATAGCTTATAGGGAACTTCTTAATAAAGTAGATATTAGATAACTAAGCGAGCTTCCTAGATTTATTATTAATAAGATAGTAGATAGTCTCGCCTTTATAGCTAATAAGTCGACCTAGACGGGAATAGGCCTTAAAGTAACTAATTTTAGTAGTAGTCCTATTAGTATAATAGAAGGCCTAAGAGCTAAGGACTTATAGATAGGAGAGGTTAAGCTAGTAGCTATTAAACTTCTTATAGGGTATTATCTTAATACTAAACTTAGGGGACCTATTCTAGAGGTAGCTAGCCGCTTAAATAAATTTAGGTTAGTACTTATAATCTATCCCGCTATTTATAAGTATAATATAGGCCTTATCTATTAGGGTCTTACTAAGACGCTTTATAGACCTATTAGCCTAGGGAGTATCTCGCGTTATACTCTCCTAGATAATGCTATTAGCCTAGCGGTACTCTATAAAGGCTATAGAGTTAAATTCCCCTCCGCTATTAGTATAATAGCGTTATATATATTATATAAGACGCTCCTAGTTTACCTTAAAGGCTTTAAAGGCTAGGAGGGACTCGCTTTTAACCTTAAGTAGGGTAATATATAATTCCTTAGTATAGTTATATAGTATTATATTAAAAAATCGGGAGCTATTATAAGCTATAATAATCCCCTTATAGACCTTATAAGGGCCTACTAAGTCGCTATTAATACGCATATATAGGTACTTCCCTAGAGTAATAGGATAGTTATACGGAGCCCTTATTATTTAGCTCTCTATATAGATATTATATATATAATCCTTAGAGATAATCTTATTAAAGTTAATTCTATTAAATATATTTATTAGCCGTTTTAGGTTCTATTAACTTAAATAACTTATACGGGTATACTAGAGGCTAATAGATAGGGAGACTTAAAAGGCCGTAAATATATATACTTTTATCTCTAAAAGAAGCTAGGATATAGTCGCTAGGGCTATAAAGGCTAGGGTTAGATAGTCCTAGGTATTAAGGTAAAAGACGCTATTATACTAGGTATATATAAAGACGTAGCCTTTATAAGTAATAATATACTCTTATAAGCTAAAGGAGACTTTAGCCTTAAGACGGAGTAGCTAAGATACTAAAATTAAATTTAATTAAGTATCTAAGATATAAAGGATATTAGTAAGATATACTTTTACCCTAATTCCCTTATTAATCTTATAAGGGATAACCGCGGTACTATACCCTATTATATAAAGGCCGGCCTAGCCGATCTTATAAATAAGGGACTTAGGAATTACCTTATATTCTTTAAGGATATTTTAATTATTAATAATATATTAGCTATACGCTATATCTAGGAGGATAGTAGTAGTAAGGCTAATTATACCTAGCGTAGTTATAAAGCTAATAACTAGGTCTTTAGACTCCGTAGGTATATAAGGACGCTTACCTCTAATATTACTACCCCCTTAATTACGGCCCCCTTAGTTTCGGCTCTTATCCGCCTTAACCGTCTTAAGGAAAGCCTTTATTAACTTAGGGTACTTAATCTAGTAGTTAGACTCTACGTAGCCTAAATAATTATAATAGTTATAGTATTTATTACTATAATATATATTTAACCTAGCCTAGTAGAGTAGGCGAGTAGTAGTTATAATAGTAGTTATAGTAGAAGACTTTATAAAGTTCTAGTAAGCTTCTTTATTTATTATAACTAATATAAGTTTATTAAATAAGACTATTATAATACCTTCCTTAATAGTAATAGTATATATCTAAATAAATATACTCTAAAAGGTATTAAACTTCGCGCTAAGATACTAGAGGTAGGTGTTAATAATAAAGATATAGGGGAGCTTATATCCTAGGTTAATTAAGTTAGAATTAATAGTTTTAAATTTACTTATATAATTATTAATATCTTTATAGTTAATATAAAAGAGAGTATTAAAATTATAGATAGTTTTATTAAAGATACTAGTACCTTAAGGCTTATAGAAGTCCTCGAGGATATTTTAAGCTACTAAGGGAATAGTTTTATCCTTAATTATATTATAAGCGTTAGTATTATAGCGTACCTTTATTACCTTATAAGCCTTATTATACTTATTATCCTAAATCTCCTAAAGGTTTTAGGTCGCGGGGATAATATAGTCTATCTTAAGGATAGCTCTAAGGCTATTAAAGATAATATAGGATTATATATTATAGGAGTATAGCGGCTAGTTACGGCTAGATTCTAGTATAGGAACGAGTGTAAGGGGGTAGTTACTATCCCCTCTAATCTCTACTTTAGTACTAGTAGGAGGTATATCTTCGGTCTTAGTATCTAGATTATATAGATTTAGCGTTAGAGATTAAGTTAGTACTAGTACTAATAACTATAGATATATAGAGGATAGTCTTAACCTTATAGTAAGGCTAAAGATAATACTTTTACCTAGTATTTTAGGGCCTTCTATTAAAAATAATAGTAATTAGTTTTAGGGATAAGGTTTTAGTATTAATAAAGGTATAAAGGAGGTATTATCTAATAGTATTCCCTAATAGTTAATAGTAGTAGCTACCTCTTAGTTAATTTCGTAGCTAATATCTTAGTAGAGATATAGGAAATTAAGGAAGTAGTAGTTTACTTAAAGGTTAGTTAGAAGACCTTTAGGGTAAATATTAATTAATTATTAATAGATTTCTTCTTTAGATTCTTTAAGTTCTAGTATAAAGTAATTAGAATAGTAAGACGGAGGGAGAGAAGAGTTTAGGGAGGAAGGGATAGATATAGTTAATTTATAAGGAGGTTAGTAAGTATTCCTAGCCTTCTCTATCTTCCTAGCCCCCTTTTATAAGAATACTATGCGTTATCTATAGTATTAGCTAGGTAATAGGTATAAATAACTATTACTAAGGTAGTTAGCGTATATATGGAATAGATATTATTTATATAATTAGCGAACTACTATATACCGCCGCTAAGGGGTCGTTATTATTTAAGTTAGAGAGGATTTTAGCTAGGTTTTAGTATCTTAGCAGAAAACTCTACTAGTAGATTCCCTAGCCCCCTTTTTACGGTAGTATATAGTATTAATATAGAGGTAATCTATAAGAGATAGCATTAATAGTAGTCGTAGGGTAAATAAATAAATAAATACCCTGCGCCTAGGCTTATAACCTATTATAATAGGTAGAATGGTAATAGTTATTATATTACTAGCTATATAGGTAGAGAGAGATAGGATATATAGGATACTAAGACGGATACTAGCGCGCGTCTAGTACGCGGCTAGTCTAACTTATTACATCCTATTTCAATATATTTTAATACTAAGTTATAAGAAATAATTACTAGTATCATACTACCGGCCCTACTATTAGCGCCGGGACCTATAGATTCTAGTATACCTCCTAGAGCACCTTTTAATAATAATAGTACTCCCCGCTTTAATCCTAATAATATTAGATATTTTAATCCCTTCTATAATAATAAATCTATAGACACCGCCTCTAATATTAAATATATTAGTAAGACTACCTATTTTCGCGATATTTATATATTTAGACTATATTAAGGATGTTATTTAAGTAAGGGGTAATACCGTTATCTATATAAACCTTTAACTATATCTCTAAGGAACTACCTAGGGATAGTATACTATTAAGCTTAGAGAAGGTAATAAATATCTTATTACTTATAATATTAATAAATAGTATTATCTATTAATATAATAGTAGAAGGCCCCACGCTATATTAATATAAGTACGCTAATCTATAAGAAGTATACTATATAAGATACTTCTTAATAGAGAGAGCCTTAGGAGTACTCTTAAACTATTATAAGAGTAGCTAAGGATTTAGAGATTAGGGTAATAAAGGATTATATTCTTCTTATCTAATATAATCTTAATGTAGAATTCTAGCGTAATATCCCTAAACCTAGTAATAATACTAATTATAATAAGTTCCTTACCTTATTAGACTATAGGAAGTATTAATAGTAGAATTATATATCTTAATACTTAAAATCTTATTAGCCGTCTTAGTAAAAATAGTATAGTAGGTATTAATTTCTATTTTAACCTTCTTAGTCTTAATTTTAATCTTAATCTTAATAGCCTTCCTAGTAGTTACCGCTACCTTAATTATAATTATAAAATAATAATAATACTTACTATTAATATTAGAAGCCTCTACTAGGCTATTATTAAAATATAGGGTCCTGCTAAGATACTAGTATACTTAGTAATATATAACTAAGTAGTCTCTTAGTATCTATACTTAGTTCTTATATATCTAGACTTAATAACTTAATTAACTATTCTACTATATATTTTTATAGGTTATAAGCCTAGAGGTATAAGTATTTATTCTAATTATAGCTATTACTTATCTAATCCTAGCTAATATAATATTAAAGCCTTAGTAGCCTCTAGTATCTTTTAACGAGTTAATAATTACTATTACTATATATATTACCTAAAATTCTTTAACTTCTTATTAAAGTACTTAGCTTTTACTACTATAGGTAACTTTAAATAAATAAGTAAATTTAATTAATCTATAGTTATAAGGTCTAGAGACTAGCTATAAGGGCTATTATAATATTATTATTAGCGTAAGTACTACTAAGTAACTATACTTAGCCCCCTAAGTAAATACCCGCTTCTAACCTTATTATTATAATAAATATTAATTTTATAAGTAGAAATCCTATTAAAACTCCCTCTATTAAGCCTTCTTAAGTAGACTACTATTACCTTATACTTAGAAAAAGAAAGATACTTCCTCCTCTTAAATAACTATAATAAATACTATTTTTTATAATAATCTCTACTTTATTATATTATACTTTTTAGTATTATTTAGCTATTAGGCCCCCTAGAAAAATCTTTATAAAAGGAGGTTAAGCCCTAGCTATCTTAATTCTTCTAGATTTAATTAAGTAATTATTAACTACCTAATTAGATCTAAAGCTAGCTTTTCCTACTATTATAAATACTAACCTAGCTATTCCTATTAAGTTAGCCCCCTAAAGTTTATATCCTTAAGAATATAAGGATAGCTTATTATAATAAATAATTTATTAATCCTCCTCTTATTTTTAAGCTAAACTAGTTTAAGTTAATACTCCCTAAATACTATTTTAATTTTAATATCTTAATTACTATCTATTAATATTTTAGGTTAAAGTTCTTCCCTTACTTATTAAAAGCTATTATAAAGGAAGTTAAAAAGCCTATTACTAAGGAAGATAATAGTAATTATAAATTATTATAATTACCCTTAAGTTATAATAATTCTAAGTTAAAAGTTAGTAAACTATTATTAAATACTACTAATAAAACTATTCTCTTTAACTTATAAGTTAAAGGTAATAGACCTATACCTCCTCCTTTAATATCCTTATCTTTAGAATTATCTTCCTTAGCGTCTTTATTAGTAGAATCCTCTTAAGACTCTATAAAAAATCTATTAAGCTTAATTAATTAATCGCTATTTAAAGCTAAATCCTTAGAGGTAGACTCCTAGTAAAATAGCTAATAGTTAAAGTAATAGTAGGAGCTTTCCCTTTACTTTAATTATAATCTTTAAGTCTAACTTAGGTTATAATTATTAAGCTAAAGAAATTAATAACTAATTAATTCTAAGTAACTTTAAGCCCTTTTTAAAGGTAATATAAATTAAGGTATATATTATAATTTATAACTATCTTAGGTTTAATATTTATAAACTTATTAAAGATCCCGCTTATTTTAACTTATAAGCTTAAGTTATTTTTAATAAAATTAAGATTAACTTTAAGTTAATAGGCTCTAATATTTATATTAAACTAGTTTATTACCTCTATATAATCTACTTTAATAGGTCTATTATTAAGGATATAAATAATTATACTTATTAATTTTAAGAGGTTAATATTAAACTTAAGTAGTTAAATAAAGAGGTAGTTATATTAAAGGCCTATATAATCTAACTCTACCTTATAAATTTAGGTAGTACCTTTAATACCTTTTAGATTATTTATACTTAGAGCTATACCTTCTTTAGTCTAAGAAAGGTCCCCTTTAATTAAGTTATATTTACTACCCGTAATAAGGAGTAATATTAATAAGCCTTAAAAAGTTATATTATTACTATATTTAGAGCTTATAATACTTAAGGAAAGAGTAAAGGGGATAGTAAGTTATAATAGAACTATAGCTATTATAAGGATATCTTATATAAGTCTTACTACGCTTATACTATAAATTAATATTAGGAGTAATTCCCTTATTTAAAGCTTAATAAATTTAAAAAAGCTTTAATAAAGGCTACTACTACTTAAGTTAATAGTAATTTAAAGAAGTAAAAGCTTAATAATACTCCTATTAAATCTAACTTTATAAGTTATATTAATAAGTTTAATATTTATAAAATAGCTAATAATAAAGTTGTTATCTTAATAATAACTCCTAGGAAATTACTCTTAAACTTAAATAGTATAATTTTTATAGACTTTAATTATAATTAGTACGCCTTCTAGGATTAAAGTATATTTATTAACCTATAACTCATTAAAACCTCCCGCGCTATTAGGGGTATTAGCGGCGTCTAATATACCTTATAAGGTAGTAGGACTATTAAGATTAATTATAATATTAATAATAGCCTTAGATTAATACTTATACCTAATATTATATAAGTATTTAATTTAGGTATTAATAGTCTCCTATCTACTAGTTAGCTCTTTAATATTAATATAAATATAGCCTATATTAAAGTAGGTTATATTATCTTAAAGGGACTAATAGCCTTAATACTAGCTAATTTATAAGAGTCTTTACTTTAGACTTATAAAAGCCCTTAGCCCTTAATACTTATAATATTCCCTTAAATAAAGTTTAATAGTTATAATATACCTACTTAGGGTACTTTAAATAGTAAAGTATTAATAAATTATTAGTTATATTAACTAAAATTAATTTTTTAAAGCCTATTTCTAATAAGCTTATATATAAATATTATATCTAAGGCCGCTAAAAGGTAGTACCTTATAAGGATATTATTTAATTAAGGGAGTATTTAATAGAATTTATTTATAATAATATTATTAGCCCCTTTAACCTAATAGGCTTTAAAGGGAGTTAATACTTTATAATATTTAAGGATAATTTTATATATGTCTTAATTATTATTTACTTTAAGTATAAGAGTAATACTTTCTAATTATTTTAATAATTTAAGGTAGTCTATAAGTATTTAAACTATTAAATCTATTACTTCTATATTAATAATAGGGGTAAATATATAAGTAATACCTTTATTAACTACCTTAAGGACTAGGGTATCTACTATTAATTTATAATACCTAAGAACCCTTAAATAAATAGGGCCGCGGAGTATTTTAAGTAGATATTATTATATAAGATATAATTAATACTCCTTAGCTCTAGGCTTAATAAGTCTTTTTAGCCTAAGATTATCTTTATAATTAACTACCTTACTATCTAATCCTTTAATACTAAATTAGGGAAGACTCTTTATAAAGTATAATATAAATACTTATTAAAGCTCTTATACCTTTAAATAATAGGCTTAGTAGCCTACGCCTTATACTATATTTAGAAGAAGTTAGAAGATAAGAGTAATAAATACTACCTTCTTAGTTATAAAGGGGATTATATCTTTTAGTTATAAAACCCTATAAGATAATAAATTATACGGGTTAATAATATCTATTTTTAAGAAAAATGCCCTTAATATATTAATATTAATAAGTAGTAGTAGCTAAACTTTAGGCTAAGTAAGCGCCTATAAATATCTACTCTAGGGGAGAATAATAAGAAGTAGAATATCTAAGATAATATTAACCCTATCTAATAAATAGCTCCTACTTAATAATAAGTTTATACTTATAGAGTAGAATATATTAATAGGGAAGAATAGGCTATTTAGCGGGTAATATATAATTATCCTAAGCTAGTTCTACTAGAGTTATAAGATCTATTATTAGACCCTTTAATTATTATAGCCCTTATACTCTTTACTAATATTAATAGGATTAAATTATTTAAGCTAAAGACCTATTAATAGGTAATAAAAGATAGTTATAATATTTAATAGAGCCTTAGGATAGATAATAAAGTTAAATCCCTTTAAGAAAATAATACTTAAAAGGTAGTTAATCTACTTATAAGTAAATATACCCTAGGAGGTAAATAGATTTATACCTTAAAGCGTAGCCCTTAAGGATAGGTTATATATTATAAGG
>JAABUV010001712.1_pt1 | contig 31244 bp, 40 predicted proteins | sample 5559971 | NCBI WGS metagenome assembly JAABUV01 (sample SAMN10711881, study PRJNA513362) | rock metagenome | isolation source: Antarctica rocks | place: Antarctica: Victoria Land, Knobhead nord | collected 2015-12-19
CGGTGACCGCGCAGAACGCGATCTCGCCGAAGCGCTGCGGGCCGAAGGGCCGGTACGTGATGCCGCCGAGCACGGCGCCGTCGCGGCGCACGATCGCGACCGAGCGGTGCCGCCGGTCGAGCACCAGGCGCGCGATGTACTCCTTGGGCATGTTGGGCAGCTGCCGGCTGAAGATGGTCTTCAGACCGACCAGCCTGCGGCGCGCGCGCAGGCTTGGGATTAGGGCGTGATGTGATGCTCGCGGCGCGCGCGACGGCCGCGCACGCGCCCCATGGACGGCATGCTTCGGGGCGCGCGGGTGGCCAGGCGGCGCCCACTTTGGTCACCGAGGTACACACTCGCAGGCGCGCACCGGCCGCAGGCACCAAAGCACTGGGCCGCACGATGGCGAATTCAGTTGTGTAACCAGCCGCCAAGTAGCCAGCCGGCTGCATCCAACCAGTACAGGCGCTGTGCGCACACCCCCTGAGGGCGTTGGCAGGCCCCTGGTGCGGGCTGCACGAGCAGGCGGGCTGCAGGGGAGGCGCTGCGCCGAGCCGCCGCCGCGCCCCAGCAGGCATGCCGCGTACCAGACGCTGCTGTCGGGCCGGCCGTCGTTGCGCACGTAGCGGAAGGCCAGGTCGCCCGCGGCCTCGCGCGCCGCCAGGCACAGCTCGCGCTGCGAGTACTGCCCGATCGGCGCGGCCTCCGCCGCGGGCGCGCCCGCCGCCGCGCCGCCGCCATCTGCCGCTGTTGCCGCCGCCATCACCGCCGTCGCCCCGGCCACAGAGGCGCCCTCCGCATCAGCCCCTGGCGCCGCCGGCCCTGCCGCCGCTGAGTCCCCTGTTTCCGGCGCTCCGTTTGATATCGGCGCGCTGGACGCAGCCTCCCGCGCCGTGCCGAGCTCCTCCGCCGACGCGCGCCTCTCCACGAGCCCGGCCTCCGCAACCGGTTCCCCGGCGGGTCCACCCGCGGCAGCACCCGCGCCCGCAGCCCCTGCTGCGGTCGCTGGCGGCTGTGCCGGCGCCAAGGGCGGCGCTGGTGCTGCCGGGCCGCCGCCCGCGCGTGCGCCGGGCGCCGCAGCAGCCTCCGCCGCCGCGCCCGGGGGCCTCCCGGCTGCGGGGCCGTCAGAGCGCGCCGTCAGCTGGACCGGCGGCAGCGGCGCCGCTCGCGCAGCCGCCGCGGCCGCCGCGCTCGGCGCGGCGCCCGGCGCCGAGTCCGCCTGCTGCTCCGCTGCCACGCCGGCGGCCCCAGGGGCGCCGCCGGCCTGTACGGAGTCCCCCTGCCGACCTGCGGCGCCCCCCGCTGCCTGGGCTCCGCTGCCGCTCCCGACCGCGGCGCCGGCCGGAGCGCTCAGGCTCGCACCTGCGGCGTCGGCAGGTCCGCTGTTCCGCTCCGCCCCGCGCTCACTCACGCTGCCCGACGCGGCGCGCAGCGCGTGCAGTATTGCGGTGCTGGCAGCGCCTGGCAGGCCTGCTGATGCCTTGCCAACCTCCACCGTCGCTGCTCCAGCACCGAGCGCCCCCGCCGCAGCCTCGCCAGCCCCCCCAGCGGGTACCGCCTCAGACTCAGCAGCGCAGGCAGCCGCGCCTTCACGATCAACCGCTGCAATGGCCGGCGCAGCGGCAGCGTCACGCGCGCCCGGCGGCTCCCGCCCGCCGCCTGCGTCGCCCGTCGCGCCTGCTGCATGCTCGCCTGCAGCCGCGGCGCCGGCGGCGCCGGCTGCCGCGCTCCCCGGCGGGCCTGGCAGCCCCGGGGCCTTGCTGCGGCCGGGCGGCGCGCTCGTGCCGCCCGGCGCGGACGCCGAGCGGGGCCTCGGGGCGCTGGCAGACGGCGGGGCTGACGCAGCAGGAGGGGCGGGCTTCGCGATGCCGCCAGCCGCGTCGCGGCCGTCCGCTGCGCCTGCCGCGGGCCGGGCGACTGCTCGGCCAGCGCCGCCGGCGCTGCCAGCGGCTGCGGCTGGCGCAGTGTGGCGTGCTGCCTCGGTTCCGCTGGCTGCAGAGGCCTCCACGTTTGTGGCACTGGGCGGGCGCTGCGCTGTCGGCCCTGCGGCCTGCACGAGGGAACCGCAAGGGAAAAGCTTGGCACATGACGGGCGGCAAGGTAAGGCCTGCGAGCTAGGCAGCTGACAACCTCAGCCCGAGCCACAGACAAGGCATATCGAGAGGCGCCCGGCGCACCTGTGTGGCACCGTCTGGAGCATCGCCGAGTCGGCGCCGCTTGGCGCCCCGCTCGCTGTCGCCCATGCAGGCAGCTAGCAGCACCTGCCTACAGGCAGGCAGCACGCCTGCTAGCCGCCAGCTGCCAGCACACCTGTCTCACATATGCATGTCCGGTGCCGGTGCATGCCCATCGTGCTGATACGCCACTGCGCAAGTACGAGCGTGCGTGTGCTGCCGAGGTGTACAACGCTACAAACCAGCTACAGCCTGCATCAGGGGATGCCAAGCCTTTTTTCTTTGGTTTGGCTGTGCACTGCACGGTGTGCAGTCTGCAGGGACCCTGCACTGTGCTTCCTTGAGGTGAACAGGTCTGAGACTCCTGTTGTGCTGTGCGCCTTGCCTCCTGCCTGTTTGCACACCCGCTGCTCCGCGACACTCGAGCACCGCCACTGTTGCGCAGTCACACCTGCCTTGCAGCAACAAACAATGCCAGGCGTGCTGTGTTTGGCTGCAGGCTAGACTCAGGCTGCTATGTAATAGCAGTGGCAGGCCGCGGCGCGGCAGCGTGATGGCGATGGCGATCAAGACCGAGCCGCTGCCGGCGATGGTCTTCCAATGCCTGTCCTGCAGCACCATCCTGGGCGACTCGCTGGAGTTTGTCTGCAGCGTGGAGGAGCTGCAACTTATTACGCTCAGAGGCGCGCCACTCGTGCACTAATCTGCTGGCTGACCAGGCTCGCCAGGCCACGCCCGCGGCGGGCGCAAGCTGCAGGCGCCTGAGAGCCAGGAGCGGCCGCAGGCGCCGGCGCGCCGTCTGCCCTGCACCGTGCAGTGACGCCTCGCCGCCTGCCTGACCGCGCGCGCCGCTGGCAGGCGTGTCCGGCGTCCAGCTGGACCGCATACAGCAGCTCGCCACCCTGGTCAGCGAGCTGGACAGGCGCGCGCGCGCTCACCTTCCCCAGCCTGCGCCTAGCCTGCGCCTGGTGCTGGCAGGCGGCTGACGGCAGTAGGCTGAAGGCTGAAGGCAGTAGGCTGAAGGCGGGGGGCTGAAGGCAGTAGGCTGGAATCTGAAAGCAGAAGTCTTGCTGGCGAGCAACGCAGTGCTCTGCGAAGCGTGTGGGGGCTTCAGCCAGCGGACCAGCGCGCGCCTGAAGCCCGCACCAGGCCGCGCAGCGCTACAAGCGGCGCTGCCGCGTACTGACAGCGCGCGCGCGCGCCGCAGCACGTACCAGGCGTGTGCCTACTTTACCCATAGCCGCGTGCTGACGGCGCACGCGAGCGTCGCAGCACGTACCAGGCGATAACATGCACGGGCTGCGGCACGGCCGTGGGGCGGCGCTTCACGTGCGTGCCGGGCGCGCTGCGGCCGCTGCTGCGCGGCTTCGCGCTCAGCGCGCCGGCCATCCAGAGGTCGCGCCCCGGCCCGGGCGGGCCGCCCCGGCTTGAACGCGTGCCCGCTCTCACTGGTAGCATGCCAGGAGTGCTGTGCTGCGGTGTCCGCGTCCGGGCAGGTGAGCCAGGCGACGCGCAGAGGGAGTCGCAGGGCACTGACTCTGTTCACCTGCCACCTCCTCTCCCGCTCATGCCGTCGAGTGCACACCAGGCGCGGCCCAGCGCCTGCTGCGGCGCCGCTGCCCCGCCTCAGGCCTCACCCTGGCGCATGCGCATGCGCAGCTACACGCTGGGCTAAATCCCCTAGCCCTACTCTCATCCCAGTGCGCACGCGCGCGCAGCTACGCGCTGGGCTCCAGCGAGGTGCGCGTGGCCGGCGCGCAGCCCGCGGCGCCGGCGGCGAACGGGCGCGCGGACGTGCGCGGCGGCCCTGCCCCGCCCGAGTGCGCGCCGGGCGGCGCCGCCGCGCAGCCGTCGGCCGGCAGCGAGGCGGGCGGCGGCGGCGGCGGCGGCAGCGGCGGCAAGGACACGGCGCGCGAGGGGCTGGAGGCGCGCATCGAGCAGCTGGAGATGGACCTCCTGAAGGTGTGCGGCGCCGCCAGCCCGCCTCCCGCCTGTTTGGAGCACAGCCGCTTTGGAGCGCAGCGGGTTGTGGCTGCCTGGCGCTTGCGCACCCTGCTCATGCTGCTGTGGGCTGCTGTGGGCTGCTGGGCAGTGCGCACTTTCCAAAGCAGTGCGCGACAGGGGCGCGCTGCCTCTTGAGCCTCCAGTGCGCACTTGAGGCACTGCGCGATCGACGCGCAGGGCACACCTTGCGCTCTGATACTTATGGTCGTGCAGCGCGTGCTCACGCCGTGCAAGGCCGCCCGCAGCCATGGCCGTGCCATGCACCACTGCAAGCGGAGAGTGACTTTGCAGACGCGGCGCTGCAGGTGGAGAACATCCTGGTGCTCCACAGCGAGCGGCTGGAGGGCCTGGAGGCGCACGCGCCTCCGCTGGCCATGCAGAGCTAGGCCGCACGCTCCGCCTCTGGAGTGGCATCCGCCCGCTTCCTGCGCATGCACCCGACCTCTGCAAACCAGTTTCTCAAACAAGGGGACGCGGTCGCTCAAGAGCGCGTGCAGCGCGCATGTTACGCCTCACCCAGCTGCTGTATTCCGTGGGTGCGTACTGTCCAGCTGTTACTGCAGGACCACTGGCGGTCTGTGCATTTGCAATACCCCTTTAATGTGCTGTGGCCAGGCTGTGAACTGTGCTGCACAGGCTCATGCAGAGGCCGTACTGAAATGCTTCTGGTCAGCCCCGCATGTTGACGCGCTTGTCACTGAGACACTCGGCCTGGTTACTCGATTAAGTTGCCATAACAGTGCTTTGCAATCCTGACAGTGCTTTGCAGTCCTGATCTGACTGAGCAGGGTTCAATGTTAAAACTTGACCCTTTGCTACTTGCAGCCTATCTGCACTACTGAGTCAGCATATCTATCAAGGTGCACTATAGGATCTAAGACTAGCATGCCAACAAACAACATGCTAACATCAACATGTTTACAAGCCACAGTGTGTATGTCTCAACCCTTTGGCGCCAGATTAAGTTAAAAATGATTATGCCCCACTCTCAGAGCGTACAGCCTCTGCAGCACCCGTTGCAATGCCGCAGTGCATGGCATGACTATACTGAACAGCTATAAATACAAAAGGGGAACAACGTATGACAGCGCTCGGGACACCGGTGCATGCAGCGCAGTCTCATGCAAGTTGGCAAATATGCAGGTGCACACACGTGCTTGGCCGTGCCCTTGTCGAGACCAGAGCGCGACGGGTTGCAGAGGGCTTGGGGCGCCGGCGCGCGCAGGCGCCTGGGACGTGGTCACCGCTGGCGCGCTGGCGTGTGCCACCAGAACATGCTTATGCGAGTAGCAGCCGTCGGCGTGCGTCTGCACCGTAGCGGCATGCTGCTTCTGCACGCGCTCGCTGCCGCCACCTCGCTGCGCACGCCATGCTAAGCACGCGGCACAGCTCTTTGGCGCTGACCACCAGCAATCTCTTGTGGTCCATGCTGTTGGCGTACATGAGCGCGCTCGCCTCGTGGCGTGCACCAGCGAGGCTGCTGCAGCAAGCGTGCCAAAGCGGCGCGCTGCAGACGCGCGCCCATGGCTGTGACGCGCTAACTTTTTGCCTGGCACACGCCAGCAGTGATGACCACACCCAAGGCGCCGGCGCACGCCGGCGGCCCAAGCTCCCTTTCACACTCCGTTGCGCTCTGGCCTCGCTAAGGGCACCGCAAAGCACGTGGTGAGCACCCACTTCAGCTAAAACTTGCACAACTGCGCTACTTGCACTGATTCCCCGAGCGCTGGCTTGGAGGCTCGCAGGTCACAAGGAACGCCAACTCCATCGCTGCAGGTTTCTTCCAGAGACACGGCCTGCTAGACAAGGCCAAGCTCAGTTGTCGCCGTGATCAGTTGGCTGATCGTCACAAGCAAGGCATGTAGCCAGCCGGCTGTGCTGGTCCGGCTGGCGGTGGAGTATGTCAGCGTCGCCTTCCCGCACGACACGGAGCAGGCGCTCTGCAACAACAGGAGTCCAACGCTTACCAGCCTAGGCGGGGCTGCACTGTGTAACAGTCTACCTGACTCACCAATCGGCAACAACAGGAGTCCAACGCTTACCAGCCTAGGCGGGGCTGCACTGTGTAACAGTCTACCTGACTCACTAATCGGCAAGTAGCTCCTGAGCTGATGCACGGATGCAGTGGAATTGGTAAGTCTGTTTGTCCAAGGAGGTGAAGATAGCAACATAGTGTATATGCAGTGTATATACAGGTCCTGCGCTGCCTGTTCTTCTTCTTACTCGTCATCTGACGCTGCGCTCACAGCTGGGACGCAAACAAATAGCTGCGTCTGGGCCCAAGCGCTCTCCCAGAAAATTAGGCACGCCATTAAGACTCACCAGGTATCAGCAAAATGTATCAGCCCACGGAGGACTCAGACACCCGGGCAGGCAGCCGGCCTACACAGGCGTGCCTGACTCACCTGTCACTTGGTAAGTCTGTAAGTCTGTCTACCTGTAGTACGACTGTCTTGTGCTGTCCGCACCTCGCAGGCCATGCCCCACACTGACTACGAACATGCAACGTGGCGGCAACGCATCGGCGCCCTTGCAGCACACGTCGCTGCTCCACTGAACGGTGGCAGTCCTGCAAAGGTCCAGGTGCGCCGCTCGGCGCTGAGCAATAAGTGGAAGAGATGGAAGAGATGGAAGAGAAGATGCCAGCAGACCGCGGCTGTTCCCTGCCTGTGCAGGGGAGCCCAGACAGGTGCCCATAGTAACTGTGCCCATAAGTGCGTAGGGCCGCCAGCACGGCTTCCTGCGAGTCAGCGCAGAGGTGTTGGCAGCGCTGCAGCGGGGCGCGCCGGTGGTCGCTCTGGAGAGCACAATCATCAGCCACGGCATGCCATACCCCCAGAACCTGGAGACCGCACTGCAGGCGCGTCGCGCCCTGAGACCTCCTCGCTTTCAGCGACTCTCCTGCATGCATAGCGTGCCCGGATGCGCTTCACGGACCATCAGGCGCCCGGCGAGCGCCGCAGGTGGAGGCAGTCGTGAGGGAGCACGGCGCGACGCCTGCAACCATCGCCGTCCTGGGCGGCGTGCCGCATGTGGGCCTGACCGCCGAGCAGCTGCGCCGTGTCGCGGTCGGGTGCGGCCTTGCCGTGCGCACCTGCAGGGTTTTGGCCGGGGGACTGCTGTAAGTCATAAGGCTGGACGCTGCCTACCGCAGCGCCTGCCTCCTGCCCTGCCTGCGCCTGGGATTCAGCGCTGCACACTGCCGCGCCAGCGGCAGGGAGAGCAGCTGCGAGTCACAGAGGCTGCCAGGCGCCCTGGCTTCACAGAGCGCCTGCCGCGTGCTGACAGGGGCGCGCGCGTGCGCAAGACGTCGCGGCGGGACCTGCCCATGGTGATGGCGGCCGGCGCAGATGGCGCCACGACCGTGTCAGCGACCATGGTGCTCGCCGCGCACGCAGGCATCCACATCTTTGTGACCGGCGGTGAGCCCCATACGTCCGCAGCCCTCCTGCCTGCACGACGGCGAGCGCCGCGGCCCGGCCCGGGCGGCGCGCCGCGGCAGGCAAGCGCGGCCTGGACGTCAGCCGCGGTCGCGCCTGACGGGCTGCCCAAAGCAGCCCGGCGCGCTCGCTGACTGCGGCGCTGCGCGCCCCGGGCCATGCTCGGGTCGCCGACGGCGAGCGCGCCGGCCAGGCCTGGGCGGCGTGCACCGCGGCGGCGAGCGCAGCCTGGACATCAGCGCGGACCTGACCGAGCTCGGCCGCACGCCGGTCGCGGTCGTGTGCGCGGGCGCCAAGACCGTGCTCGACATCCCGCGCACGCTGGAAGTGCTGGAGACGCAGGTCGCGCTCCTGCACATCGCTCCTCCACACGGGGTGTTGCAGGGTTAGGGTGTGGCAGGGCCGGTAGGCTGGGGCGGGGCTGGAGGTTTTTGGAGGCCCTGCAGTGCATGCGCGCTGCGCTGGCGCGCGCCAGCCTGTGTCAGCAAGCCGGGAGCCATTGTTTCAACTTGCTCTGCAGCGCATCTGCTCGGTCAGGGCGCGCTGCAAACATGCACAGCCACGCGGCGGGGCGCGCAACGGCCTCGCTGCCGCTCGCGGCCTGCCATTGGGCGCGCTGTCCGCTCTGTTGGGGGCAGACCGGCCAGCCCCCGCGACCCACTGACTCTGTCAGCCCTTGTGCCTGCTCTGAACCCTACTACGCGCGGCAGGGCGTGTGCGTGGCCGCGTACGGCGCGGACGAGTTCCCGGCCTTCTTCGCGCGCGCCAGCGGCTGCGCCGCGCCTGCGCGCGTGGACACGCCGGCGCAGGCCGCCGCGCTGGTGCGCGCGGCGCTCGCGCTGCGGCCCGGCGCCGCACCCGCGGGCGGCTGCGGCGTCGTCATTGGCGCGCCCCGCCTCCCTGCCTCGCGCGGCGCCTCGCACCGCACCTGGCGGCTCACGCTTGCGGGCACCCGCGCCTCTGCGCAGGACTCCGCTGGTGGCAGTGCAGAGTTGTCCAACCAAGGATCACACTAAATCTGTTTTCACATAGATAGACAGAATATGTGCGGTCAAGTGTGCGGCCCAGCCGCAGCCTGTTCGGCAGCCGCGGTTTGCCATCGGCGCCTGCGCCCTCCGTGCCCTGCAAGACCAGCGGGTTGCTGTGCAGCAGGCAGGCTTGTGTGAGCCTGGGCGGGAGCTGACAAGTGTGTTGCTTGGAGGCGGAGCCGTCCTCTCATCTTGCGCCCAGCACTGAGATGCAGTGTGTGCACACGGCTGCATACCGCTCACGTCTCCTTTCCCTGTGTGAGGACGGTACTGCTGTGATACTTTGGGTTTGCAAGGCGCGCTGCTTGCTGACCGCTGGGCGCGCAAGCTGGATGCATCTGAGAGGTTTGCACAAGGAGGTGGCAGGCGTAGTGATGGCAGGCTTGGTGGCGGCAGGCGTGCCCATCCCGGCGGAGCACGAGGCGGAGGGCGCGGAGGTGGAGCGCGCGATCGGCGCTGCGCTGCGCGACGCGGACGCGGCCGGCGTGTCCGGCGCCGCGGTGCGCCCGCGCACCATGGCGCGCCTCGCAGGCAGCAGCGGTCAGCATCTTGGCCGGCGGCTGCTGCACGTCTTCACGCGATGTGATCGCCTGACGACGCCTCTGCGCGACCTGCAGCCTGTCTCGGGCTGCAGTGCAGTGCTTCAGAGGCCGCCCCCGCAGAGCGTGTGGCGGTGCGCGCAGGTAACGCCCTTCCTGCTGAAGCGGGTGACCGAGCTCACCGGCGGCGCGTCCCTGGCCGCCAACATCGTGCTCATCAAGCACAACGCGGCCATCGGCGCGGCCATCGCTGTGGAGCTGGCCAGGCTGGCGGCGCTGCCGGGCGGCGCCGCCGGTGCTGGACCATCACACTGAGGCAATAATGGGGTGCTTTAGGACATGCTTGAGCTGTGCGTGTGCAGTGTTGGCAGAGCTTGGACGCATATGTGCATGGCATGTCTTGCACTTCCTGTAGACCTGTCTAATGAAGGCATGTGTAAATGGCGCTGTAAGTTTAGAAACACCAGGGTAAGAAAAGCTGTAGTGCCGGTCTGCAGATTGAACGTGACCCTGCTGGCCATGCGTCTTGCCTGCACCAGGCTGTCATGGTGCACCTTGGCTGTTACACGGCATTCCCCGGCTCTCACTGCACGAGACTATGCATGTGTTCTTGCGGGTCTGCGGCCACCACATGCGGCCACCAGCAGACACACAGACTGCATGGCATTCAAGCATGGCCAGCCTTGGCACGCATGTCCTGCGCGTGTTTCCTAGCGCACTGAGCGGGCAGGGCCGGTGGTTCAAGCATTACGGCCGGCAGGTAGCCTGATCTGAGTATATGAACATAAGCTGCGCGCTCTGATCCAGGTTACATTTACAGGTTGACACGGCTTGCCAGGCTGTCCTGCAGCCAGGCCACCAGCTCCTCAGAGCGCTATCGGCCAAAGCAGCCTGTGAGTTTGCCCCACAGGCTCGCTTCCTGGGCCAGCATGTCGCTCAGAAGACCGCCTTCGCCGAGCACAGTCTGCCAAGTGTGTTGCACGGTTGAGTTAGAGGCACAGACACCGTGAGTGCACCTGTGCAGGCCCCAGCTGAGGAGGTACAGGCAGCGTACAGCTCACCTTGATGCGCTCCAGCATGCTCGTCAGCAAGTACAGCTCTTTACACCGGCTGACGCGGCTGGCCTCGGTGCAGTCGTGCAGACTTGCCTCAATGATGTTTTGCGCGCGCAGAACTGCGGTCTGCAGCGCCTCGAGCTTCTCTTGCAGCGCCAACGTAATGGCGCACTTGTCAACTATGCTGTCAATGTCATCGACGAGCATGTGCCCCAGCTCGAGCACGTGCTCGACGTTGGCACAGTCCATGCTGTGAGAGCGTATGCTGAGAAAATTGCCTCAAGGCCTGCATGCTGCGGCTGCAGCACGCGCAGCATGCGCCCTTCAGGGTATCACTCTACTCGATATGCGTCTGGGCCGCTCGGGCAAGCATCGTGCCTTAAAACTCCTGCTTTCGCGTGACAGTTGCCTGACGGCGTCTATGGATAGACTGATTGCCTGCATAGCCCTGGATGGTTGACGGATGCTGTTATGTCATCAGCATGCCACTGCAGGATAAGTTCCCCGCTGCTGAGGGCTACGTGGCCCTGACGAACCCATGCAGATTTGCGAATACTGTCACTTGTCCATCAGGGCGGCAGCTCGGTGACACGGTGCAGCAGGCAGCCACCTGTGCTCTCACCGTGCAGGTGCATGGGCACCACCGCAAACTGCTCGATGCTCTGAGCCTGTTCGCCACCGAGACTGCCATGGGCGCAGCAGCCGTGCGCGCAGCCTGCCGCGCACTTCTGTACATTCCTTCACCAACGACCGCTTCCTGGTAGACAAGCCCAACTTGATTGCTGACGCGTACCACTGTGCAGCTGCCTGACATGGGCGTGCTGATGTACGCCAACGGCACAGTAATTGGGGGTCTTAGTTTTTTTTTACTGAGTTTAGGGGTGCACAGCTTTGTTCACCCAAGCACCGGGGGGGCAGCGCACATCTGCCCCACATCCAGCGTGTGCAGCCCACACCAGGCTCGGACTGTTCGTAGAAGATGGTGAACTCCGTCGTTGAGCTAGGACCCGCCTTTACTGTGCCGTTGATGTATGTGAGCACGCCCGTGTCGCGTAGCTGCACAACGGTGCGGTGCAGCAACTTTGGCTTTTTCCACCAAGCGTCAGCCACTGGTGATGGGAAGTACAAGAGTGCGCAGCAGGCTGCGCGCACGGCAGCTGCGCTCAGCCTGGCGCTCGGCGGGGAACAGGCTCATAAGATCGAGCAGTTTCGGTGGCGCCCGTGCACCTGCATGGTAAGTGCACAGTGGGTTGCCTGGGGAACCATGTCATCGAACTTGCCACCTGCTGCTCATGCATCACGCATGCACTGCACACCTGCCCCAGTTTCTGGGCGTGCAGCGCGCCGTGCTTTGATGAGATGAGGATGTAATGGCTTGGGCTCGTCCGAGAGCTCCATTTTCCATTGCAGAACATCCTGCCTTTCTGACATGCCTGGGGCGTGTAGCGCTCGAGGCATTTGCCCGCCACCGCAACAAGCATCAGCAGCCCCTGGCACTGTTGCAGCACACTGGTCTGCGCATGCCGCTTGCAGCAGGCATGTTGCTGCTGGCACTAGCTTGACAGGTGGCTAGTATGACTGTGCTGGATGCCTGTGTGCCAGCTGAAGCAGACTGCCCTGGTACTTGATTCCCAACGTTTTCAGTAATGCACAGTGCGACTGTGGAGCCCTATCAGGCTGGAGCTGGCTTGTTCATTTAGACCTGGAAGCAGCGGTCTCTTGCACCACCGCCAGCATCTGGCCTAGGACTCCTTTGCTTAGAGAATATCTCTACTTGCGAGATGAGAAAGCATACACGCACTTGCATCCATGCTCTTACAGCCATGCTTGCACACAAGCTGCACATGGCCATATGCACACATGCATGCACCCTTTTGTCCAGCCTCCTCGGCATAAAAGGCCTGCGCTACCCAAGTCAGTTGGCTTCAGCCACTGGCGAAGTTTTTTGCGCTGCAGGTAGCTGCGACTGCTGACGCGCGCTGTGGCGGACATATGCACACGCAGTGTCCTAGGGAGGAGCAGGCCGGTCCGCCCATCGTGCAACCCCAGCGCCCCGGCGTGTGAGCGCGCAGCCCGAACCTGCCTGCTGCGTCTGCCTGGTGGAGGCGGAGGCAGTTCCGAAGCTGTGTCCCAGGGAGGGCAGCGGCAACGAGGTGCGCCCACATTTCAGCCCGCACCCCAACACGCAGCTGCTCAAGCGATGCACGGCCCGGCAGGCTCACGCCCCCATGGGCGGCGCGCGCGCCTTGCGCGCGGGCCGTATGCCAGGGATCCCCCCGCGCAGCGCGCGGCCGATGGGCGCCAGGCGACATGGCGGCCTGGGCGCGCGCTGCGTGGACACGCGTGTGAGGAGCCTGTTGGAGGTGGGCCGCCCCGGGCGTACCCCGCTGGATGCGGGGCCGGTGCGGGCGCCGCCGCCGCTGCTGCGGCCGCCGCCGCGCACGCAGCGAGGGGTATCCTAAGCAGCGGCTGCTATATGGTGGTCACGCAGGGCTCAGCGGGATGGAGGCTGCCTGGTCCAGATAGTGGCAGACCTTTAGGGCGTCGGGCGGGTGGCGCAGTAGGCGCGCCCGGAACGCGCCGCAGTGACACAGCCACTGCGCGGCCGTGTTCATGAAGCACTCGGTCCCGTCGTGCATGCCGACCGGCGCCGCCGCCGCGTGCGCGCAATGCCAGCCAGCGTGGCGCGGCCCTGGTCGGCGTGCGCAATGCCACCGGGACCTACTGCTTCGTGATCGCAGCCGAGCAGTGCCTGCGGCACAGTGGGCGCGCCCGGAACGCGTCGCTGTAGCACGCGTCCGACATCCTACAGGTCTGACACTATCCGGACCAGGCGGGCGTGGTCCCAGCTGAGTCCTACTTGACATTCAACTGTCAGCATGCCGTGGCGCTCCACCTGGGCGGACGAATCAGATACCACGCCCCACAAAGCATGTGTCCAGCACTTGTGACGTCGGGGTTGAACATCGCGACACAAGCATGCCGCGCGTCCTGTGCATTGCAGTGCAAGGGTTGTGACCATCCCCAGAAAGTTTGGGGTTGTAGCCTTTCCCGAATGAATGAAAACTTGGCCCCTTACGGCCGCGGCCCTAAGGGCCGCGTTGTGATCAAATTAACTTCATCTAAGCATGCGAGTATGCATTTGGCCACCGTCAAGGTGTCCGGGTTGCGACTGAACGCAAGCATGGTGGTACCACATGGAAAGAGGTGCGCGAAAGGCGCACGGGCGGCCCGAGTGGCCGGACACTGAAACACGACGTGATATTCGTCCCCGATAACGCCCTGGTCGCAGCACAGGCCGATGGAAAAGTCTACCAGGCGTTTTGCATGCTCTCTTGCGCAATACTCATGAACCCTGGCGTGGTTCGCATATTTGTGCGTTGTGCTGGCAAGTTGCAAGCTCGCTAAACCACCTGATGGAAAAGGAGCACCTCAACCAGGATCTGTGCTTCAGCCTCCTCTGCACCAAGGACCTCGTACATCGGCTTTGCCACCTGGTCGAGGTGCCATGAAGAGCTGCCCCGAGAGCAGCCGCCGCTAGCACTGTTCCTGCTTGAGCGCGCGACCTCGTCAAGGTGAGCAGCGGACCACCGTGCGCTTAAGCAGGAACAGCTGCTTGTGCCGCCGGCGGCGGCTGCCCTCTGGGCAGCTCTCCAAGGCGACCTCCACCAGGTGGTGGAGCCGTGCAACAGGTCGTTGGTGCACTGCAGGCGGTAGCGTAGCTCCTGTTTCAGGTGCTTCTTCTCTATCAGCCAATCCAGCGACCCCATGACCGGCCAGCACAGCACACAGATATGCGCCACCGGATCCATAGCTGCTGACGCTTTGCAGGAGAGAGCCCAGCGAAAAGCAGGCATGCAACAGGTGCTGCTGTTGGTTACACCGTAAGGGCAGAGCGGCCAAGACAGCCTGTTCATGGGCGCATGCGGCGCACGACCACGTTCACACACCTGCCGTACTCTCTCATAGGGTCTGCATGAGGCCATGTGTGCTTGCGAGCTTGGCATGCACAGCACCGTTTGCCATAGATAGGCTTGGGGATCGGGACTTGACCAGTGCTCTGAATTGCTGAACCGCATGCACATCTCAGCTTGCCGAGCTGCGTTGCCACATGATGCATGCATCGCCGTACGCGGACTAAACGGCTGCGGCGCCAGTTAGGGCCTGTAAGAAGCGTGAAGCAGCATGCATGCAAGCCCGAGATCCTCTCCCAATGGCTTCTGTGGTCGCTGCATGCGGGCACGCAGCGCCTGCGGAGCACGGCTTGCAGACCTGACAGGCGCCTGTGCTGGGCTTGCGCGCCGCTGCGAGCGACATGCATGCTCTGCCTCTTCTGCGACGCTGCTGCACTGCACTCTTTCACTCCTGTCTGGTAGTGAATTGCTGTTCAGGTCATGCGCCAACGCGTGCTCAGGAGCTAGGGAGGTCTGTGCGCGTCTCTGTTTGTGCTTGCTGCCTTGAGCCTGGGGGCCTAGTCCTGCTTGTCTCCAACATTGCTGGCATCAGTGGAAGGGTGATGTCAAGCTGTGATTGCACGGTATGCCTTGCAGCAGGGAAGTTTGCATGCATATGCCTAGGCAGGGACTGGACAGCTGCTGCAATGTTATGATGACAAGAGGTGCGTCGTGATCCTGCTCTCCAGCCGCTCCCCTAGGGCCTTGAGCAGCTCTACGCTGCGCCTGCCGCGTGTGAAGAAGGCTCGCAGCCAGCCCAGCACGCTCTGGTCCTCGACCAGCAGCGTCTCCAGCCAGCCGCCTGGCTTGAGCACGTCCTGCAGCAAAAGGTGTGAGAGCGTCGTGAGATCCACACGCACACTGCGGCAGAGGGGTGCCTGAGCTTCAGCTGAAGCAGTGGGTGCAGTGCGCAGCACACCTGTATGCCAAGCACCGCGTGCTCGAGCAGGTACAAGTTCCTGCAGGCCGGGCGGCGGCTGCTCTCAGAGTAGTTGTCCGCGTACTTGTCCCTCCTCAGCGCACAGAACTCGCGCTCGGCCTGCGCCAGGATTTGGCGCAGGCCGAGCACGAGGTCTTTCAGGGACAAGAGCTGGTGGCAGAGCTCCTGGTCAAGGCGCTTCTGTTTTACCAGCCGGTCCAGCGACTCCGCAGTTGTCCAGCACAGCAATTGGACGTGTGTCATCTCGCTACTCTCGTAGCGAGCCTATGGCTGCAAATGACCTTTTATGCAGTTGAAACAAAGCATAGGCATGCGAAAGGTCCGGCTGTATGGTTGGGTTTACATCGGAAGGCCAAAACTGAGGCTTGTTGGTTTTCTGTTCTGCGCGCATGCGGCGCACAACCACGCTTGGGGCCTGAATGTCGCCATGTGTGCTTGCATGGCTGGCATATACAGCACCTTTTGTAAGACAGGATGGGGGTGTTGGACGTGATCAGTGCACATGCACATATCAGCTCCCGCAGCTGCGTTGCTACTTTTCACATGCACCACCACACGCGGGCTGATCGATGGCCGCAGTGCCACTGAAGGGCTGTGTGATCGGAACGGACCAGACGGCGTGCAAGCCCAGCTCCTCTCCAATGTTTATTGGTCGCTGCACGCGCGCCTGCAGCGCCTGCAGAGCACGGCTTGCAGACCTGACAGGCGCCTGTGCTCGGCGTGCGTGCTCCTGCATGCAATATGAATGCTCTGTGCGGTGCGTGGCACATCTCGTCTATGGTACAAGGCAACGGGTCGCAGGAGCTGGCGGCGGTACGAGGTGCAGACCATGCTTGTCACTGTTTTGCGGTCGTCACCCCCGGGTCCGTAAACCATGGACACATGTGGGGCAGGGCGTTGTACCTGGCTCGTGCGCTCAGGGTCTCTGCAACCCTGCACCGCTCCTGATGGCGGGCGCGCTCGAGGGCCTGCTGCCTGCTGCCCCTTTCGAGACCTGCGGTGCAGTCCTTGACTCCTGTCTGGTGGTGGAACTGCTGGTCAGGTCATGCGCCAACTTGAACTCATGAGCCAGGGAGTTCAGGCGTTAGTGCTTGCTGCCTTAAGCCTGAGGTCCTAATCCAGCTTGTTTCCTGTTTGTCAGTGGAAGGGAGATGTCAATTTGTGCGCTGCACAGTGTGCCTGCAGCAGGGAAGTTCGCATGTGCATGATGAGGCAGGGACCGGAGAGCAGAAGTAAGGTTGTGGTGACAGCTCATAGCTGCACAAACAAAGTCAGCAGGTCAGCCATAAGCGAGGACCAAGAACATGACACTCAGCAATTGTAGAGAAGGTCTGGAGGGTCTGGCAGGCGCCGCCGCGCAGCAGCGGCCTGCACGCTCAGCGCTGGCCCATATACAGCCGCGTCGGCCTCCATGCGCTGCAGCGCTCTGGCCGCGCCACACTCCACCGCCGCGTGCAGGCTGCCCGCGCTGCTGCTGCCCACCAGCACGCACAGAGCCGTGCCCGCCAGCCTGCGAACGGCATTGCCAGCCGTGGCGGACTCCACCCGGGCGACCAAAGCGCGCATGGCCTCCGCTCCGCCCGCTCCGCGCACGCCCGTCACCGAGGCGAGCTCGATGCCAGAGCGCTCAGCGAGCAGGTGCGCGCCGACGGCCGCGGCAGCATGCAGGCGCGTGTGCGCATGCTGGCCGGGCGCCAGCAGCTCCTGCAGCGCATGCGCCGCGCCGGCCAGCAGGTGCGGCCACGTGCTGTGCAGGTGGGCCTGCACGAATCGGCCCACCTGCGCGGCAGCGGCAGACCCGGTGACGGTGAGGCCGGGCATTCGGGGCGGCTGATTGGCAAAAGGCTGCAGCCGCGGCAGAGGGCCGTCCGCGCGGGCGCCCACCCGCAGCAAGCCGCTGCTGGCATCCTGCACCACCAGGCCGCAGCGGCGGCACGCCAACACGACATCCGCGTCGGCCGCGCGCTCCGCGTCGGCTGCGCGCTGCGCGCCCGCGGGGCCAGGCGGCGCGAGCGCTGCGAGGCCGCGCAACAGCGCGGCGCACGCCGCGGGCACGGTAGTGGCCGGGCTCAGCGCTGCGCCAGGCGCGAACATGCACATCGACGCGAGCAGGTGGCGCTCCGCCTCCTCCACCTGCACACCAACAGGCCGCAGCTCGCCGGACTCGGGCCTTTCGCCGGGGCGCGCGGCCGCGGGCCCGCAGAGTGCTTGCTCGGCATGCGGCGCTGCTGACGGGTGCGCTCACCTGGTCCACGCTCTGCGCCAGGACCTGCGGCAGCATGCCCTGCTCGCCGCCCAGCCTTGGCGCAGGCGCGCGCGCCAGCCTGCTGCTGGTCCATGAATCCGGGCGCGCGTCCACGAAGCCCAGCACGAAGCTGGCGCTGTACAGCGGGCGCAGCCGCACCCATTGCGCCGCGGCAAGCGCGAGCAGTGCCGGCTGGCCCTCGCACAGCTCAAGGAAGTGCGCCTTGAGCGGCTGCGCGCAGATTCGCTTAGGCGCCACAGTCCATGCTGCTGCAGTGACTGCTGTGCAGGTGCAGGGGCGGTCTCTCGCGCGAGAGGACCTGGCCGCACCTGGGGCAGCTGCGCGGATGCAGTTAGCGTGTCCAGCAGGCGCAGGGCGTCCGCGTCGGTCCACGGCGCCATCACGTGCTTGGCGAAGCCCGCCCAGATGAACGGCTAATTGAACGGGTGGCGCAGTGCGGCGACCACGAGGCCGGCGTAGCCGTTCAGCGGCAGCGAGTCGAGCTGATTGAAGCTGCATACGTCGTCAATAAAGATGTCGTAATGGCGCTCGCGCAGCTCCAACGCCAGGCGCGGCCCGGCGGCATGCGTCCAGTTGCGCTGTGCGCACATACCCCAGGTGTCAGCACACGGGTCTGGCGCGCATTGCCGCCCCAGCTTGTCTCGGGGAGGCCAGGCTCCCTGGGGCGAGAGCCTGGCGCAACATGGGCGCCGCTTGGCAGCACAGGCGGCGTGGGAGGCACATCTGCAGACTACAAACTAAGCATGCACGCAGCCTGCCAGGCTGATGCATGAGGCTGAGCAGCATCGCCTCCTACGCTTGCGAGGCCAGCACAGGCTTGCGTGAAGCCACAGCGCGTCTGCCGCGGCCTGTCTGTGCGCTGGGGTTGGACCAATGACCAGCTGCACAGCCAAGAGCTCCGGGGCCGCATTCGGCGACACACCCCATACCATGTGACCGCACTGCCGCTGGCAGCTGCAGGCTGGCTGATGGATGCTGTAACACGCAGTGACCTGGTGGCTTTTTATGTGCACCTGCGGCAGCGCTGCCCGCCACGTGGACACCTCCTGGGCAAGCGCACCGCATGCCTGGGCGCACCCTGCTGCCCAGCCTTGCCAGCACCTTCTCGCACAGGCCCTCGGCGCTGCACTGCGGCCCGGCGACCACGTAGAGCACCCCGCGGCCGCTGGGCGGCGCGCCCTTAGCGATCTCGGCAGCGCTGCTGACCCGTGGCATCTGCTCCTCGGGCCCGTTCGTCTGCGCGCCGATGCAGCCAAACATGCGGCCGAGCAGGCTGCCCTTCGCGGCGGAGCGGCCTGTAGCCTGCTGTTCGGCCCGCGTGCTGGCAGCGGCCTGCGCCTGGCACAGCAAGTGACAAGCAGTGAGTGAGCGCGCATGGAGTGGCTGGAGCAACTGGCATGTTTTGAGACGCCCGGGGCTGCTCAGAATGCAGCCTGGGCCGCAGTCAGCGCCTGCACAAATACCTGCTGACAGGTGGCGTGGGAGGTGACAAACAACAGCCCGTCCCTGCTGCGCTGCTCACTGGGTACCATTGGCAGCAGAGCAGCAGGGCCCAAGCGCACCGCCAGCGCCTCGCGGCGCTCCCGCGCCAGCACAGCGAGCAGCGTGGACTTGCCCTGGCGCAGTCGCGCGCGCACGGGTCGCTGCGCTGGGCCCGGCCTTGCAAAGGGCGTAATGCGTCACGCGCCTGGCGCAGGCTGGCGCTGGCTGGGTGCTACGCGTGAATCACCTGCCTGGCCATGCCAACCTGTCATGTTGCACGTCCTTCTCCAGCACCTCCTAATGTTCAATGAGCTTGAACTCCCTGAAGGCAGCTACATGTCACAAACACAAGTCCTTCTTTTACTTCTTGTGCTCCGACGAGTGCAAGTTGCCCCAGGAACAGAGTGCTGGCAGCACAGCTGCCACCAGCAGGGAGCCAGGGCAGAGCAAGCTGAAAGCTTTCAAAGCTTTGCATGCGCATGCATGCCCTGTGTGCCGCGCGCGCCCGTGAGATGCATGCACGCGCACGTGGGCAGCATCATGCGGCCACATGTCCACGTGCATGCGTTCGTCCAGGCCCCCGAGCATGCATGGGTGCATGTACCACATGGCTGTGTGCGCAGCGTGTGCTGCACGCATGCATCGCGGATGCGTGCGCGCACGGTACTGTATGCAAAGCCGGCAGCACAATGTGCAAGGCACCGCGGTCACTGCGCAGCCCCCAGAGCGAGGGTGCGAGCGCACCGAGCTGGGGCCGCCCTTGATCGCCACGCGCGGGTGCTGGCTGCACAGCAGCCGCGCCGCGCTGAAGCTGGCCGGGATGACTGCTGGGGTCGCGCAGGCCGGGAGCTCGCAGACGAGGCCGGCGCCGATCGGCGCCTTGCCCAGGGCCTCCAGCCCGTCGTTCAGGACCTTGACGTGGCCCTCCAGCTCCTCCTCTATGGCCGAGAGCAGCTCTATGCTGCGCCTGCCGCGCGTGATGAAGGCTCGCAGCGAGCCCAGCCGGCTCTCCTCTGCGTCCTGCAGCGTGACCAGCCGGCCGCCTGGCTGGACCAAGTCCTGCAGCGAGAGTGTCAGACGTCGTGAGATCCACGCGCGCGCTGCAGCAGAGGGGTGCCTGAGCTTCAGCTGAAGCAGTTGGAGTGCGCAGCACATCTGTACGCGGAGAACCGCGTGCTCGTGCAGGTACTGGTGCTCGCAGGGCCGGCGGCGGCTGCGCTCCGGGCAGGTCTCTGCGCTCGCCTCGGTCTGGTGGCGCAGGTTGTCCACGAGGTCCCTCACAGACTTCAGCTTTAAGACGACCTCTCGGTCGTCTCCTTCCTGACCTGCCGGTCCAGCGACCGGTCCACCGACTCGCAAAGCGCACAGATGCGTGCCACAGCGCCGGGCACCATTCTGCTTGACGCTTGGGAGGGAGAGGGAAGAGAAAAGCTGGTCTATAGCTGCGGCATGCAAAAAGCGGCTGGGCTGACATCGGAAGAGCAAAGCGGCTTTCCAGGGCGCATGCGTCCCTTTTTGGGATGCGGCCCATGTGTTCTTGCGTGGTTGCATGCATACCACCGTTTTGTTAGACGGACTGGGGAACATGGATATGATCAGTGCTCTGAAGTGCTAAACCACGTGCACATAGCTCGCCGAGCTCCGTTGCCACTTGACATATGCACCGCACACGCGGGCTGAGCGGCTGCGGTGCCACTTAGGGGCTGTGTAATCAGCACAGACCAGATGGCGTGCAAGCTCCACTTCATCTTTTGTGCTCTGGCGGCCGCCGCATGCGCGCATGCAGAGCACAGCTTGCAGACCTGACAGGCGCCTATGCTGGGCCTGCGCGCTGCTGCGAGCGACATGCATGCTCTGTGCGCTGCGTGGTACACCCCATTTCCGGTACAAGGGGACGGGGCGCAGGAGTTGGCGGCGGTTTGCGAGGCACCGCCCGCCGGGAGTAGGACGCGCGGTGGTGCTGTGCACGCTTGTCAGTGTGTCGTGGCCTTCAGCCCGATTCCACAACTCTCGGACACATGCCTGAGCTTGCTCAGTACCTCTCTAGCGCTTTTCAGCTTTGTCAACACGCAACGCATGCAGACTGTGCTGTATTCCCGGTCATCCTCTCAGCTGGCTGCAATGCTACACACCTCGCAGGCGGCTCCCATGCTTCCAAGCTGACAACGTGCTCCCCGCCGACACCAGGATAATAAGGCAGCTGCCGAAAGCTCAGCATCGGTCTGAGCTCACATGCCGCACGGTGCCTGAAAATACAGCAGGACATGCACAATATGCAGTCACGCTCGCCGGTCAGGGCGGGCAGCAACAGACGTTACTACCAGGACCGCTGTTAGCGCTGGACGGCTGCCCCGCCCTACACACTGGACAGGGAGGCAGCAACACACAGCCCCGGGTGCACCTGCGCAGCATAGAAAGGGGCGTCACGCATGGCACAATGTGAGAGCACCACCCCAGAGTCCGCACGCTGATACAACCAGGGGCACCAGCCGCCCCGCCTCAGGTCACGAGCTCGGCACACGTCCCGACGCGCGCAGCGCGCAAGAGTGTGCCTCCGCCCCCCGCGCGCGCTCCAGCAGCGGCAGCGGGGGCCGTGCAGCCGCTGTCAGCGCGCCGGTCCGGCCCGATCGCGCGAGCCGCCGCCGGGCGCGCGCTCTCCATGCGCGGCCCGCAGGCCCCGCCGGCCGGCGGGCTCAGTCGACCAGGTCCGCGCGGTACGCGGTTGCCAGGTCGGCCAGGCGCTCGAGCAGGCCGTCGGCCAGCGCGCGCGTGGCGGCCTGGCCGGTCTTGTCCGCGATGCGGTCCAGCACGGTCGCGAAATCCGCGTCCACCGCCTCTGCGCGCGCGCACCGGCCGGTCGCTCTGCAGGCGCTGCGTCTGGGCGCGCGCCGCGCAGGACGCGCGGCGCCGCCATGCAGCGCGCAACGGCGCGGCGCTGCACAGCACGCACGGCAATATGTCGAGAGGACGCCCAGCGCCGCCGCCCATGCACGGCTATCTTGCACAGGGGCCGCGCGCAAGACACTAGTGCTGCATCGGAGACGGGTGGATCGGCTACAGAGGCAGCCCGCGGCGGGCGGGCCAGCCAGGAGCGGGCACCTTGCGCGACGGCGTCGTGCTGGTCAGCCAGGTCGCGCAGCGCGGCCAGCGCGGCCGCCGCGCCCTCCTCCACAAGCAATTCTTCGCCGCCCGCCTCCGAGTACGCCCCAAGCGCTGCGCGCAGGCCGCGCGCGAGGGCGGCCGCGTCGCGGTAGCGCAGCTCCGGCCAGGGCGCCGGGGGGTTGCCGACAGGGTCCGCGCCAGGGTCTGCGGCGGCGCCCGCGCCGGGCGCCGGCGCCGCCCCGCCGTCGGCCTCCGCGCCGCCGAGGCCGGCGGCAGGCGGAGCGCAGGCGGCGCCGGGGCTGCCGCCGCCGCGCCGCGCCTGGGTATCAGCTGACGTGGCCGGCTCGCCCGCCGCTGTCACGCTCACGGCCGCTGCAGCCGCGACGGGCGCAGGTGCGCTGGCCTGCAAGGTCGCGGCGCCAGCTGGACAGGCCGAGCCTGCTCCAGCAACGGTGCTGGCAATGGGGCCAGCGTGTCGGCCGGCTGGCGCCGCCTGCGCCCCGCTCACCAGCTGCGCCGCGCGCACGCTTGTGGCTGTGAGAGTGTGTCTGGCTGCAGGAGCGGATCTCCAGAGTGGCAACTTCCGCGCTCACGTGCATGCGGGGCGCGGCCGCAGGCGTGGCGCGCGCAAGCGCCATGCATGCAACTCATGAGTGTGCAAGCCCAACACAGAGTCCTGCCTGCTCCCGTCCTGCACACCCACCCCCCAACCCCAAGGAAAAGCAGGCGGCGCGGCGCCGCGCCTGGGCGGCGAGCGCGGCCGCGGCGGCGCGGTACGGCCCGCCGTCTGCCTCCCAGGGCTCCACGGCCAGCACGCCCGCCAGGCGCGGCGCGAGGCCGGCGTCCGCCGCCGCGCGCGCCGCTCCCGCGTCGCCGGCGGTCAGCGCCGCGAGCGCATCCACCAGCGCGCAGAAGTCACGCAGCTGCAAGTCGCGCATCTGGCCCTGTACGCACGCGAGGGTTTGGGTTGCTCGCACAGGGGCCGCCCACGTTGTCCCGCATGGCTGACGACCGCACGGGCGGCCCCAGCAGGAGCGCGGCGCTTGGTGTGCAAGCGCGGCGGCTGCCGCGCTGCGGCCGGCGGGCGGCTGCAGGCGCGCACGTCAGCACGCAGGCGCCGCGCATTTGGTGGGGCCCGAGCCCTGGGTGCAGGCCTCGCGGGCTCGCGACGCTCTCGACCACCGCTCAGCAGCCCATGCGCACCAATCAGTGACCGAGCGCCACAGCGTTGCAGGCAGGGCTCCCGCTGCAAGGTCTGCAGAGCAGGGCGGTTCTAGCTCCAGGCTCGAAGCGCACTGGTTCCTGCACCCCGCACTGCACGCTCGGGCAGGTCGGCGCGGGCTGCAGTAAGGGCGAGCGCGGGGGCGTGCCGCCAGCGCCGCGCCCAGGGTGGCGACAGCCGCGGCGGCCGCGGCTGCGCGCTGCGCGCCGGGCACGCGGGACCAGCAGCCGCGGCGCTGCGCCAGCCGCAGCAGCAGCAGTACCGCTGCCGCCAGGCCGCCCGACCTGCGCGCCCCCAGCGCACACCGCTGCACAGTGCGTTCAGGGAGTGGCAGTGCTGCGTGGTGTGAAGCAGTAGCGCCGCCGCCGCCCGAGCTGCGCGCCGCCGGCACGCAGGCGGCACATCATGCTGATGTGTGGATTTGCAAGAGGTGGGCTGGATGCTGGCCGTAAGCGCAAGTCTAGCTTATAAAAAACATGCACAGAAGGAGGACGGGAGCGGGCTGCCGCACGGTCCGCGGCGGCCGCCCTCACGCGGCAGGCTGACCGCCGCCCACAGCGTTGAACGCACTCACAGAACCCCCCCGCATGCATACGCCGCCCGGCGGGCGGGCGCACTGCTGGCCGGGCGGGGCGCCCGGGCCGGCGCGCAGGCGGCGCGGGTCCCAGGCGAGCGCGCCGCCCGGCGCGGCGCCGGCGGCCAGGCTCGCCTGCAGCCCCGCCGCCAGCGCGCCCACACCGCCGCCGGCCGCAAACTGGCTCAGCAGGCGGTCGGCGTCCGCGCCGGCCGCGCGCGCGACCGCGCGGTGCAGCCGCGCGACCTGCGCCCCCGCCGGAGCTCTTTCGGACGGGTGAAAGCCCCTATGTACAGCTGGCAGACGTACAGGCCCCTGTGCCGGAGCGTGCGATCAGCACTTTCCCCCACACGCCTGCCTGGCTGGACAAGGTATCAAGCTGCAATTGGGCGACACAGGCAGCGCTTGGTGCTGCGCATCAGCCATCCGTGCCCGACAGGCAACCTTGTACGGCTGGAAGGCAAGCAGGCATTGGTCTGTACTGTCACAAGGCTATGCCTGCTCCAGGATGGGGTTGGCCGGCACGGCTCCGCTGGCTCCGCTGGCGGGCACCGGCGCCAGCTCAAGCTGCCCCGGCGCGGGCAGCGGCGCGTGCCCAGCCATACCTCAATTCCAGCTGTGTGGCAATAGTAAAAGTCTGATGACTAGCCTAGCCTGCAAGAAAGACCACGCATAATGATAACAAGATAGCACTCGGCTGACTTTGTGCTTTGTGCTGCACATCTCAAGCATTCAAATGGCAGGGTAAGATGCAGGGCCTGCTGGTAGCAATACCAACCGCAGGCAGGGGGCTCTCCAGGCAGCTATCACAAAAGCAGGTTTGTGTTGCGTTTTACAGCCTGTTGCAAAAGTCTGACTGCCGCTGGAAGCCTGGCTTGTGATTTTGGTACACAGTCTACAGCGCACGATGGCGGAGGCAGCCGAGGTCGCCTCCCTGGACCGCGTCCTCACCCGGCTGGCGCTGACAGAGGAGGACAGCCTTGAAAAGGCGCGCAGGCGCTCCGCTCTTTGGTGCCTGCAAACGCTCAATCAACACTGCGCTTGTGCAACGGTGACAGCACAAGCCAAACGGCGACTGCCCAGCGTGTGCTGACCTGCCCAGAACGGCGCATGCTGCTCGGTTGGTGCCAGGTGTGACTCACTCCCGCCAAGCTCCTGCCGGCAGGTGCTGAGCAAGCTGCTGCCCGTCGTCATCGACCAGCTCAAGTCCTCCCACCAGGCGACGCGTGCCAAGGTATGCGCTCGCGCAACATGATGCTTCCATGCTTTGCATGTCTCGGTGTCGTCGCACCACGATCTGCCGGGCCGCGTTGTAGCAGGCGCGGCAGCAAACGGCGGCCTGGGGGCCAGGTGCTGGAGATCCTGTCGCACGTAAACAAGCGCGTGCGCGGGCATGGCGAGATCAAGATGCCGCTGGATGCGCTGCTGGCGCAGTACGCTGCGCCCGGCGCCGCGCCGCTCGTGCGCAACTTTGCGCTCGTCTACCTGGAGATGGCCTATGAGCGCGTGCCGGAGGACGCCCGCCTGGCCGCGGTGCGCTCAGCCAAAACCCCGTTTTGCAAACCCCCTGGGCCGGGCAGCTGCCTCCTGCGTGCTGTGCCACCACGTGGCTGGTCTGTACCAAGTCTGTACTGAAAAGAGCGCATGCGCACGGCACCTGCCTGTCGCGCGCTGTGCGGCGCCTGTATCTGGCAGAGCTGCGGGTGCAGAGAGTGCACGCTGTGGTCGCTTGGGTCGCGCACCCAGGGTTGGCCATGCGGGGACGCGGCGCCACTACACATGCTCAGGCCGTCCGGCGCTGCTGGCTGCGAACCTGGCGTGCTATTTCACGCTAGGATGGCAGGCCGTGCACGTCTGGCGCATGCATCTGCAAGTGAGGCAAGCGCATGGCTGGCGTAAGGCTGCACCAGGGTGACGCGCCGCGCCTGAGCTTGCCGCAGACCAGGCCGGCCGATTAGGCGGGGCACAATCCAAAGCCCGTGCAATGCTCCGGCAGGTGCCCAAGCTGCTGGACGGCATCGCGGCGCGCACGCCGCAGCACCGCGAGCTGCTGCTGCGGCTGGCGGCGGCCGGGCTGCGCGCGTATGCGGTGCTGCCGCCCGCGCACCGCCTGGGCTCCGAGGCCGAGTTTGCAGCCCGGTGCGGCCCAATTGCTCCAAGTCATACGTTCGGGATCAGGTTACCCGTACAGCATGCGCACCGCCTGGGCTCTGCGGCTGAATGTGCAGCCCGGTGCGGCCTGCTTTACCCCATGTGTAGATATAGCGGTATGTAACCCTCACCGCCCGCGCACCGCCTGGGCTCCGAGGCCCACCATGCAGCCCGTTGCGGCCTGGCCGGGCTCCTTGCTAGTACATCACTGGCCGTCTCTGTTGACCCGACCACCACTCCCTCTGCATGCATTGGCCGCATGTGCCTCAGGATTACGTGCGCGCGGTTCGCTGTGCAGGCATGGCTCCTGCGCCGTCTGCTCCCAGCTTGCGCTGACACAGCGGCTGCCTGCAGGCACCCATTCCTGGCGGTCGACGCGGACCGCGAGGCGTTCCTGGGCTTTGCGCTCAAGGTGCTGCTGTACCAGCCGCCGGCCACGCTGCTGCGCGCGGCGCCGGCGATGCCGCTCGATGCGCCCGCCGCTGGGGTAAGCCGTGCGTCACGCTGGCTGCATGAGCAGGGGCATTGACCCCGTCAAGCGCGGGGCTGCCCTCTGGCAGTGTGCGGGCGGTGCGGTGCTAAGCCGAGAAAGCAGGCGCGCAGGGGGAAATCCGCGGCGCCAGGCACGCTCTTGACTGTCGCGTGATTGGCGCGGCGGATTCTGAGATTATCAGAAGTGAAGTGTCAGCCATTTGCGCCTGACCTCAGCTTGGAGACTGACGCGAGCACAGAACATGCATGCGCCAATGTAAAGTATGATGGTCTGGTTTGCGCAGGCGCTCAGGATGCAGAGCGGCGTGGCCGGCATGCTGCCGGGCGCGCGCGCGGCGCGGCCGGCAGCAGCGGGCGGCGGGGCGGCCGCGGGCAGCGCGCCGCCGCCGCTGACGCCGCCAGGGCTCGCGCCGGCGGACGTGGCGCGCGTGGAGGGCAGGGCGCCGCCCGCAGGTGCGGTCACGCGGACGTCCTTTGCGGGTGGGGCGGCGGGCATGTTTGCCCGGCCATGCAGCGGCTGCTAGGATGTACGCATGCCACGCGTGTGCTCGTCAGCGCTAGGCGCTGGACAGGCACGCAGAGGCGCGCGGGGCAGCCTGCGTACCTGGCCGCCCCATGCGGCGCGCCCCGACGACGAGGTGAGGCGCGCCAGCATGGGCCTGCAAAATTTAGAGGCGCATGCGGCCTGGCGCCCATGGGGCGCTGTGCACCGCGGCCTATGCGCCGTTCCAACCAGCTGGACGCCGGTGTACACACATTTTGGCTGTCTGGTCGGCCTGTCAGGGCGCGCAAAGCCGGCGCGCGTTTGCAGCCGGCGGCGCCGCGCAGCAGGCGAGGAGCTGCAGGCGCTCATATGCTGTCAGCACTAACCCTGACCCCTGACCCCATCGCCAGGCGAGGAGCTGCAGGCGCGCAAGCTGGGCCTGCTCAACTTCACGGCCGCGGCGGGGCTGGCGCCGGCGGACTGCCTGCCGCTCTACCTGACCGCCGCGGCCGACCCCACCGAGCCCGTCGCGCGCCGCGCCGAGGAGCTACTTCGCAAGCGGTGCGCGCGCGCGCGCTGCGCCGGCACTGCGCGCCCTGGAGCTGAGGACATCTCACGGTTAGGGTAGGGTTGGGAGCTTTCAGACCCGCTTGATGCGCGAGCGCGTGCGCAGGTGCAGCTTGTTGGCACTGCCCCACTGCAATACTGAGCGCCCCGACACTGGAAAGGTCAGGAGCTTTCAGGCCCGCTTGACGTGCAAAAGCGTGTGCGCAGGTGCAGCATGGACGGAACGCGCCCGGCGGTAGACCTGGAGGACGCGGCCCTGATCACGCGCCTGTTTGCGCTGTTCCATGGCGCGCCCGAGGGCGGCGGCCCCGGCGCGCCGGAGGCCGAGCGACCGACGCCGGCCGCGCCCGCGCTGCAGGCGCGGCTCATGGGCGTGTTCACGCGCAGCCTGGCCGCCGCCAACGCGTTCCCGGCCGTCCTGCAGGCGCGCCCGCCGCGCCCGCCCGCACAGGCCCGAAAGATGGAAACATCAAGCATGTGCGGCATAGTGTAAGCTTGAGCGTCGCTTAGTGGCTTTACTTGCAGGCTGCATGATTTCGTGTGGGTGAGCTCAAGCAGCCCTGGGGTACTGGTTGACATCGTGATGTCTGTCATCTCTCGGCTGTCATTTTGACTCCCTGCTGCCGATGCAGCTGCATGCTAGTGCCGGTGACGCACGTCCCCGGCGCGAGCCTGCGTGACGGTCATGAAACTGCATAATATCGCTTTGCGAGGGCACACCGTGAAACTTTATGATTTGTATGGAGTAGCATCAGGACTTTTAACCTCAGGTCACCCCACGGCGCCTCGCGCGAGGCGCAGGCGGTGCTGGCTGGCGTGTACGGCGCGAGCGCGTCGCTGCGGCTCAAGGCCAGCGGCATGGAGCTGGCGGTGTGGGTGCTCAAGCACGCCGCCGACGCGCGCCTGGTGCCCGCCGCGCCCGCCATCCTGGCCGCGCTGCTGCACCTGCTGGACGACGGCGCGCGCCCTGTCGTGCTGGAGTGTGATGGGTGTCGTGATCATGCATGGATTGACGCTCTTGCTTGAATGATTGCAAGATGTGGAGTGCATATGAGCATAGTGTGCATATGAACTGGTGCCCGGGGGGGTTGCAGACGCGACACGCGGCAGCGACGCGGCGGCGGCCGGCCTGCGTGGCTTCACGTACCAGGCGGTCGGGCAGCTGGCGGCGCGCGCGCCGGGCCTGCTGGCGGCCGACGCGGGCGTGGCCGCGCGCTTCTTCGCCGCGCTGGCCACCGAGCCACCGGGCGTGCGCGCGGCGCTGCAGGAGGCGCTTGGCGCGCTGGCCGGCGCGTACGCAGGCTGCACCGGTGCGCCCCGCTCGCCGCGGTCGCCGAGCCCCGGGGGCGCTGGGCGCGCGGGCCAGGTTTATTACGTGTGCGGGCTGCGCTGGCGCCCTGCTTGCTGCTATGCGGAAGTCAAGCAGGGGCTGGGCGCGCTGGCTGGCGCGGGCCTCACCGGAGCGCCGTTCCTGCCGCCGTACATTGCACTGTTCTACTCAGGATCAGGATCATGGTCAGGGTTCGGGTTAAGGTATGGCGGGTCCACTGAGGCTGTGCGCGCGCGCAGGCGACGCGGCGGAGCGCGTGGAGGCCCTGGTGCTGGCCGGCATCAGCAGCGGGCAGGAGGCCGTGCGGCTGGCGGCCGCACAGTGGGCGGGCCGCCTCTGGCCATTCGACCACGTGCCTGCACGCTACGTGTGCGCGCTGGCAGCCGGCGACGACAAGCTGGGCGTGCGCGAGGCCGGCGCCGCCGGGCTGCTGCCGCCCAAGCCCACGCTGGGTGCGTCGCGCGCCGTCCCTGCACGGCTTGTAGCCGGACAAGCTAGTGGGCGTGTCCCTCGTTGTTGCGGCGCTGCTGCGCGAAGTGGCTGCTGCGATGCTGTGGGGCGCCCTTGGGCCGTCGCAAGTGCTCATGCTCTGTGTGCCTGATCCACGCCCGCACCATGCCCCAGCCTGTCTGGCTGCATGCCCAGCCGCTCCCAGGCCCGGCGGGTGGCGGGTGTGCGCTTCGCAGCCTGCAGCTGGCAGCCGGCGGGGTCGCGCACTGCATGCCGCGCGCACCAGGGAGCACGCGCGCGGCCCGTGCAGGCGCCAAAGCGGAGACCGCCGGCGCCGCGAGCTACCCGGCGGCGGAGGCCGTTGTTGCCTTCCTGCGCGCGCGGCAGCCGCGCCTGGCCGCGCCGGCCGACGCCGGCAAGCCCCTCGCGCTGCCGCCGCGCGCGTTTGTCGCGCTGGTTGCGTTCCTGCGGCGCTGTCGCGCGGCGGCGACAACGGCGGCGGCGGCCGCGGGCGGTGGCGGCGGCGGCGGCGGCGGCGGCGGCGGCGACACGGACATGGCCGACCACGGGGGCCTGCCGCTGGAATACCTGGGTGCGCACGCACGCACCCGTGTGCAGACGCTCTGCACCCAGATTTTTGCGCGCGGGGTGGAGCCGCTGAGCCTGCCTCAGCGGCGCGTGCGGGTGCAGCCCCGGACCGGGCAGCGCAGCGGCCGCGGCCCGCACCAGCGTAGATCTTGCAGGCCTGGCAAGCTTGGGCAGAGTGTGAGCGCCGCATGCAAGCCGAGCTTGTTTAGGCGCGCGCGGCCGCGCGCAGGCCTGCTGGAGCACGCGCTGGTGCGCGACGGCACGAGCGAGCTGGCCGTGGCGGCGCTGGAGGCGCTGCTGGAGGAGGCGGGCGCCGCGCCAGGCGCATTTGCGGCGCACTACCGCCCGCGCCTGACCTGGCTGCAGGGCTTCCTGGGCCACGCAGACGCGGCCGGTGCGCGCGCGGCGCGCAGGGCTCCCGGCCAGCGCGCCGGCGCGGCGCGCTGCCGCCCGCGCCGGTCTGTCTCTGCAGCCCCCGGGTCGGGCGCCGCAGCTACGAAGTTTCACTGGCGACGGAGGAGTGAAATGTGGCTCATGCCCTTGTTTGGAGAGCTGCATCGCATGCGCAGTGGGTGCCCACCGGGCTTCATCGGGCTTGCCCCTGAGACACAGTGGGCGTTGCAGGAGGGAGCTTGTCAGGCGACCTGCTGGAGCCTGGGGGAGTGCTGCTGGCACAGCGCCTACAGACGCGCCCACTGATGGCGCCCATGCATGCGATTTGAGCCTGCTCGCTGCCGGGGCGGCAGCGCGCGAGCTGGCGGCGCAGCTGGTCGGCATCGCCGCGGCGGAGCTCGACGGCGCCGCAGCGGCCGCGCTGCTGGCGGAGCTCTGCGGTACTTTCGCGCCGCCGGGCGCCGGGCCAGACGGCGACGCGGGCGCGCGCACGCACAAGCACCGGGCGCGGTACGAGGACGTGGACGGCAGCCTGGCAGCCGCCGGATACGTGCTGGCGCAGTGCGCGGCTGGTGCGTGGCTGGCCCCTTCGGCCCCTCCAAGCAGATGGCCAGCGTGGTACACAGGCAGTTGTCAGCATGTGTGTCTGCTATTAAACACTGTCTATTGGGCAAATTGGGAGTGAGCTGGAATCCAGGGGCGTGTGCTATGGTGTGCGAGAACTTGGCTGGCGGGAGAAGTTCACAGTCATGTGCATGCACTGCAGCGAGCTGTCCTTGACGCAGGCTCAGCCCGCAACACGTGATGTTACTAAAGACGGCCTGGTGCTTGATGCTGACTTGTGTGTAGGCGTGCGGCTGACTTTGCATGTGCATGGCAGGCCGGCCTGCAGCGCCGCCGGACAGCCTGGCGGCGGCCGCGGCCGCTCTGTGCGCCGCGCTGCGCAACAAGGACGCGACGCTTGCGGTTGCGGGCGCCGCCGCGCTGGGGCACGCCGGCCTGCGCGCGCCGCTGCCGCTGCCGCTCGG
>JAABUV010001713.1_pt1 | contig 31212 bp, 51 predicted proteins | sample 5559971 | NCBI WGS metagenome assembly JAABUV01 (sample SAMN10711881, study PRJNA513362) | rock metagenome | isolation source: Antarctica rocks | place: Antarctica: Victoria Land, Knobhead nord | collected 2015-12-19
GCCCCCCCCCCCCCCCCCCCCCCCCCCCCCCCCCCCCCCCCCCCCCCCCCCCCCCCCCCCCCCCCCCCCCCCCCCCCCACAAATTCGACCCCTCCAATTCCTTAGCGCTCCGTCAGGCGACAGGGCATGCCCGGGAATATGGGTATCCGACCGGGGCTGCCTGGCATGCGCTGGGGCTGCCCGGCTATCCCGCAGCATCGGTAGCTAAGCTGGTGAAGTCGGTGGTCATCATGCAGACGAATCCTTAGCCTGCTTTTAGTTGAAAGCCGGGGCGCAGCTTACAGTCACAGCTGCACCCCCCGGGCACCGGAATGCTTTTGTCGAACTGGGGAGCAACAGACGAGCGCATGGAGCGCCAAACATAGCCCTTGACCACAACTCAGAACACTGTCGTTTGTGCAAGCACTCTGTGGCTTCCACAATTCATGTGAACGCTTGGTTTATGCTTGTGTGCGCTGCCATACTTCTGCTGCATGTAAGCTACGTTTTACTGTAGCTTTGGGTTGCGTGTAAGCTCACATGTAAGTAATGCCGGGCGAATGCGTGCTTAATGGCTTGCTGTCCCAGAAGAGAGGAGAGCCTAGTTAGGCACACCAGTCGACAGCCGGAGATCTTGCAGGGGAGTGAACAGCCACTTTGTTTTTCTGCAAATCAGCGCCTGGCAGCAACAGGGACACTATGATGGCTGTCACATCCTCTTCCCTGCAGCTTGGAGCGCGCGTTAGTCGCAGCAGCACGTGCAGGCGCGCGAGCCTGTAGGATTAGAGCGCCTGCCTGACGCAAACTTTAAAGCACACTAAAGACTTTTGCTGCGTCTACAATCTTCTGCGTGCCTGGGGCATTGCCCATTGCTTGATGCCCATGCAAGTGCAAGTCGTCACTCTGTGGCCTTGCGCTGACGTGTGCGAGCTCGCCTCTGCAGTGTGACATACACAGCGTTATATGACACGAGGCTGCATAACGTGTAGTTTTCTGCCACACGTGCACCAGAGTACCGCCGACCAGAGATTGTGCACTTGACACAAGTTCTGCCTGCACGCTGCTGCGGCAGGCCTGCGCCACGCTACGTTGCTGTGCGCTGGGCTCGCCCGGGAGCTGCTGGTGAGCCCACACTTGTACACTCTTGCCTGCTTGTATGTCCTGGACATCGAACTCAGCACTGTGTGCTGCTCGTGCTCGGCACTGATAGAAGCTGAACAGCACAGACGCTAGCGTGCACTGTAGTTGGCTGGCTGGCTAGCTGGCTTGCCCTGCTTGGCGCAGGCGTGCTCCTGCGGAGCAAGGCGGGGCTGGCCAAGCGCGCGGCGCCTGCACGCACCGCCCAGGTGAGCCGCACGGCCTGTGTGCGCAGCCAGCGACAGTCACGCAGCTGCCTGCTCGGCAGTGTTCGGGCTATATCTCAGACTGGGTGGTGCGCAACCTGCACAGAGCGCTGTCTGCTGTGGCGTGTCGGCGCTCCTTCCAGCTCGCGCTGCCCGCGCACAGCTCGCTGTCCACACTACTGCTCGCATTGGCAGGCGTCTTTGGCATGTGTGTCTTGCCAGCCTAACTCTGGTATAGAGCCATGTATGAGATAGGGGGAGCTGGAGGCAGGAAATACTCGCTGCAAGATAGAACGCCAGACGAGCATGAAGTGCGGCTTCGCGAGCGGTGCAACAAGTAGGCCAGCGCTTGAGGAACCTGACGAAGCTGGTGGTAGTCTGCGTGGCAAACGGAGAAGCGAAAGGTTTCGAAGGGCGTTTGCTGCGTGACTGCACAGGTGGTGGCGCGCGACTCGATCAGCGACGCGGTCAAGAAGGGCGGCGACAAGCTGGAGGACGCGGCCGACTCGGTTGGCGACGGCCTGCGCGACGGCAAGCGCGAGGTCGAGGGCGCCGCGCGCGATGCGAACAGCGACGCCAAGGGCGCCGCGCGCGATGCGGAGGGCGACGCCAAGGGCGCTGCGCGCGACGCGAAGAGCGAGGTGAAGGGCGCGGCGCGCGACGCGGAGGGCGCCGGCCGCGATGCGCACGGCGGGCTGGACGACACGGTGCGCTGCTGGAGGGTCCATGTACAGGGTGTGACGGCCCTCCTGCGCAGGGACCTATCAGGTGACCTGATAGGTCCCTGCGCAGCTGCCTTCAGGTCTAGCGTAGATCAGGCAGCTGCGCGCACTGCTCCCCATGTGCTGGTCGGCGCCTTATGCGGCAATCTGACACTGCATTGAAGTGTTGACTCTAGATCTGCCCCATAGTCAGCGCCTATAACAGACGCCCTTTGCTGTCACAAACGAATCAGCATGTGCTTTTGCACCTGTGTGTTTAAATATACGCCAGCTTTGGAAGGACTTGTTTGTGACAGCACTTGGTAGTGTAGTAGTAACGAGATGTCACTTCAAGGCTTCAGTCAGTGTCATGGCGATGTCTGCTTGTCCACAGCCTGCAACCTCAGGCGCGCCATTAGCGCAAGCCTGGCGCGGCCGCAGGAGCGCGACGCAAAGCGCGCCGGCAACAAGCTGGCGGACGGCTTCAGGGACGCCGAGCACGAGTTCGAGTCCGGCCTGCGCAAGGTCGGCGACCGCCTCGCTGGCCGCTCGGTGCGCACTCGCGCGTAGTAGTAGCCGAGCAGGGCTTGGTCAGCAAGGGCGGCAAGCAGGGTCATGCGCAAGGCACGCCATGCGCGGTGGCCTTGCTGGCCGCTATGCGCTGTCATTGCAAGTTGTTTTTGGGTTTTGGGCTTGCCTTGCTCAGCAGGCTGCATAGAACCTGGCGCCTTCGCTGGCCGCTCGGCGCGGTCCTTCGTCACGTGCACTTTATAGAGGTGGGGAAAGAGGCTGCATTCTCGTCACCCTGGGGCAGCGGTGCAGCCACCGCGCTGCACAGCTCAAAAGCTCCAGCCGCAGTGCTTAAATTTAAGTGCATGCTCCTTCCAAGGCGCTGCAGACTTAAAAGCGGCCCATGGCTGGGAGGTGCTGTGGCACCCTTCTCCTCACCCGGCGCAGACCCTGCGGCAACACAAGGGCGGGCGGCCCTCCGGGGCGGCCATGCTCTGGGGCAGCACACCCTTTGCGGCTGTACAAGAACGGGGCGACGGGCCCTTACCCTGCCCTAACCCTACCTTACACCGCAGGAGGAGGACAAGGCCAAGGGCTTCCTGCTGCAGTACAAGAACGTGGCCACCTTCCACGGCGCGTTCCGCGCGGCCACCGTCGCGCTGCTGCTCCTGCAGCTGGGCGGCATCTCCAGCGCGTTCGCCGGCGTTATGCGGGCGCGCGCCCGCCGGCGCGCAGGCCGCCGCGACATGTCCCATGTGTCATCGCTGGGCATGGTCTGCGGCCGGGCCACAGCTGCGTTGGCATGAGCATGACCTATGCAGAAATGCATCTGCACGCGTGCGTCGCCAATGCGCTCTATGGGGTGGCAGGGACGGGCGCGACTTGTGACATGATATGGCTTGTAGGGTGTGTGCGGCTGTGCTCCAATCAAATTGCGACACATGCTGTACAGCATGGCAGCCTGGCCTGCCAAGCGCACTCACCACCCCCGCCGCTCGGCTGACAGGCTGTGCGCGCCGCAGTGGGGCGAGGGCGTGTTTGGCGCGGCCCAGGTCTTCACGGCGACGTCGCTGTCGACGCGCGCGCAGCTGGGCATGGCTGCTGTGAGCGGCTCGCTGCTGGCGACAGACTATGAGGCCACTCGCAACCACGCCTGGAGCGATGTCAAGGGCAAGGCGCGGCCGGCTGCCTGCCCGCTATCATTTGGCACGAGCCACAGATATGTCCGGTGTCGGGCTTACTGTCAGTGTTGTTGATGTCAGGCCTCTGATGCGTCTGTCATCATGCTATACCTTGATCATGCTATACCTTGATGCCGTTTTCTAGGCGGTTGCTCATGGTGAGCAGGCTGTTTCTCTGGGTCGACATTGCGTGGATGGCACGGTGTTGCACACGGCCATGAGGCAGCATGGCAGTGGTCCTGCAGCCAATATGTATGCCTGCATAAGGAGAGTTGCTAATGCTGCTGGTGCCGTGCATGCAGGTGGCCATTGAGTTGTTCTACAATGCCCTCTCGCTGGTGGCCGGCACGGTGCTCATCAGGTCTGGCCGCATGTCGCCGGTGCGGCACCCCGACCCTCCAAGCTGCGTGAGCCGCAGGACGCGCCTCCCGCTGCTTCCGCTTTAACAGCAGCATGCTGCCTGCATTGTGGCAGTCAGGCGCCTTGTAAGTTAACGGCCCCACGCCCTGCGTCTCCCTCTTGTGCCGCCGGGAGCCGGCACAGGGTGCCTGAGTCGCACAGTGAGCGGAGAGGCAACGTGCGGGTGGGACTCGGGCCTGAGCGCCCCTGTGTCGCGCGCGCCAGGGCTTTGGCATCTTCATGGTGCTGGCGGGCGTCTTTCTGGCCTGGAACGGCTACGTGTATGCGAAGAACGCCGCCTGAGCGCGCTGCTGACGGCGCGGGCCATGGTGGCAGAGGCTTACTGCTGCTGAGCTCGCTTGCTGGCATGGGGCCAGCGCGATGTGGGCAAGTAGGGGGAGCCTGAAGCACCAGAGTATCGGCCTGGGGGCCTGCATTGCTTGCCGCGTGGGGCTCGCTGGTTGCCCGTACACAAGTTACGGGGGGGGCGCACAGCGCCTGGCACTGGGATGCCCATGCCGCCGGCATGGTGTAGCGAGCGACAACTCTTGATGCAAAGGATGGGGGACATGGGCTTTGGCATTGGCTTTTTGGCACAGTCGCACCATGGAACAAGCGGATGCACGGGTCCCCGCACCGCCTGTTGAGGCGGTGCGAGACGGCTCCTCGGTGTGTGAGGCCCCGCCGCAACGAGGCCCCGCCGCAACGAATGCAATGAAGAGCGCCTTTGCAGACCCATTGAGCTGTGCATGTGCATTGCGGCGCAGAGGACCAACAGGCAGCATGCGGTTGAGGCAGCATGGGGCTGATCTCTGCATGCTGCATGTGTGCGGCGGCGCCGCTGTGGCGCATTCCGGCCCTGCCAGCATTTGACAGTATTGGTTAACACGCCCGCCACAGGCACCCATTGACGGCCGAGCCGTGCGCGCCTCGGCACATAGCTGCGCTCGAATTTGCCCAGCACTTATCTGCGCCAGAGGACACCTGCTTTGCTGCTGCTGTTTCTGTTGCGCGTTAATGGTTGCTCAACGGGGCGTTCATTCCAGAGGGCCGTGGCTCAGTGTGCTAGCTTCTCACGTGTAAAATAATGGTGGCTTGTCTGCTCCCAAGTACCCGCTTGATACGTATATGCCTGGGCGCATGCATGCACCTAGGTGACAGGCCTGTCACCGGGTGTGCATGAAGTGTTTATATTAGCCACGCTCTCGATGGCTAAACAAGAGCATTTGTCCCCAACCACTTCCCCATTGTTGGCCGACATGTCCATACTGTGCCACCACCACAGGCATGAGCCACAGGCATACATGTCGGCCACAGTGGGCCGACATCGAGGGCCTGGCTGTGCAGCAAATTAGACCAGACAGTCTTCCTTTCTGGCAGATCCACACGGTGGGTGGCAGCGCCTGTGCGCCGCCACGGCGCACGGGGTGCTCAGCCTGCCCCACTTGGCGACAGCAGGCAGGGAGATGAAAGCGTGATGGCGCCGGACACGCTGCCGCGCAAGGCAATGACGCTGGAGCGCGTGCTGCTGGCGGCTGCGTCTGCCATAGCAAGCGCTCTGGCCACCTTCAGCTTCTTGACGTGGCGAAAGCGCCGAAAGGCGCGCCCGCCACACGTCGCACACATGGCCAGCGCCGACGGACAAGCTCCTTAACTTTAGTGTTGCAGGGCTAGCAGCAGGGAAGACTGGCAGCACAGGCTTGTTGGCGCTTGTAGCAATGCTTGGGGCGCTGCTTCCTACCAATCAAATTTTCTTTGGTTCGGACAGGAGGCGCGGTGGCAGCGCTTGGAGAGGGGGTGCGCGGAGCAAGGGGGCCTGCAGCTGGACAAGCAGCTGGCCTGGGCGGAGCACCGCTGCCGGGAGCTCGAGGCAGCGCTAGCGCATGCGACTGCCGCGCGCGACGCAGCCACGCCTGTCCTCCCGCCTCCCGCCCCATCAGCAGCTGAGGCACCAGCAGCGGAGGATGTGACAGAGCAGCCTGCGGCGCCTCTGCCGGCTGCAGACGACGAGTCTGCGGCCTCAGCGGCTGAGGAGCTCCTAGCAGCTCGTCGCCTGAGCAGCGCGGCAGCAGCGTCGGTGCGGAGCACGTTCTAGTGGCACGCAGTGAATATTCTAGCCTTGCCACTGTCTCTTTCGCGTGAGGAGGAAGTTAAACATACCGTGCGTTCAATTTTTTGGGACACTGTGTGTCGTAATGCCCAGCCTTGTGTCTGCCGTGGCTTGCAGTGGGTGCCGGAGGCGAGGCGTGGCACACGCAGGGGAGGGGCGGGGAAGCGGACGTCTGCGTTGGGCACATTGCTGCCGAATAATGTTGCTCACACTCCCTGGTCACTTATGGACTTTCTCAAGCTTGACGAGTACCGGGCTCACAAACAGCATGGAGCCGCTTGCGCCTGCAGGAGGCCGAGGCGCGCGCGCACGCGCGCGAGCTGGCGCGCGAGCTGGCGGCCGCGCAGGGCGCGGCCGCGGAGCTCCGGCGCGCGCTGGCCGCGCAGGGCGCGGAGCGGCGCGGCGCGGAGCGGCGCGTGAAGGACGCAGAGGTGCGGCTGGCGGCCGCGCTGGCCGCGCGGCAGCGCGACGGCGCGCGCGCCGACGCGCGCATCCAGGCGCGCGCCCCTGCCACACAGACGATGCGGCCGCCCTGCGAGCGTGGCACCCTGCGGCGCCGCGAGGGCGCATGCATGGTTTTGGTTTGAATTTTCTGTCCTCTTTGATTGCGTGTGCAGAAAAAATGCCTGCTGACGCCTGTGCCGCACTAAGTACTGCCTGCCGCACGCCGCACACTGCAGGAGCTGACAGCGGCGGCGGCCGCGGCGCGCGAGTCTGCCGCGGCGGCCGAGGCGGAGGCCGCGCGCGTGCGCGGCAAGAGTGAGGACATCCAGCGCAAGGCGCGTGTTTGGGGCGTCTCTCAGACCATGGCGAGCTCGGATGCTGAGCTGTGCGGACAGAACACGGTCCAGCCAGGACGGCTCTGCTCGGCCCGCGGCTCAGTGGGCAGAGGGCGAGGCGCAGCACTCTGCACCGCGAATTCTTTTGTGTTTGTGGCCATCTGGCATGCGCGCGGTGGCGGGCTTGAGGTGAGCTGTCTGCCTGGCTGCGCATAAGCAGGACCTGGTTCCATGCCTGGTTGCAGGTTTGGCGGTTGCGCAGGCTGGCACGGCAAATAGCCGCCTGGTTTGATAGCTCCCAGTCGGCTTGCCCGCGCAGCACAGCTGACGCTTGTGTGGCGCGGACTGGGCGGCAGGTCCAGGCGGCGAGCGCGGCGATCGCGCAGACCGGCGCCAAGCTGCAAGCGCGCCCCCATCTATTTCGCCGCCCGCGCTCACCGCACTGCGCATCGGTGCCTGTTTCAGAAGGTAAAAGGAGATGTCTGCTACAGCTGATATTTACATCGGGCATTCTACTCTGGACATAGTCATATTGGCAGCTTTTGTGGCAGAGGCAGACTTCAGTCGTCATGTTGGGGGGTGGGTGTGGCGGATGGGCATCAGGCAGCATCAGACACCCTCAGCACTTTCCTTCCCGTCTGCCCCCTTGAGCAGATTAGCCTGCGCGCTTCGCAAGGACTCATGTCTGTGCTGGATGCCACGCGCGAGTGACGAGGGAACACTCCGTCCGTTGTCGCAGGCCTGCGAGCGCTGGGGGCGCGAGCAGGAGGCGGCGGCGGCGGCGGAGCGCGCGCGCCGGAAGGCGCTCGAGCGCGAGCTGCTGGCCGCGCGCGAGCGCGTCCGCGCGCTCGAGGCGCGCGCGCCGCGCTGCAGGATACCCTCTACCCTAACCCCTCGCTGGTGTCTATGTCGCCCCTCTCATGCATGCAGGCTGGGCCGGCGCCCGGGCCTGTTTCCGCGGCGACGGTGGGCGTCCTGCGCATGCGCTCTTGCCTGCGTCGCGCCAAGCGCACAACGCATGCGGCGGAGGACGGGCGCCATGCAGGGCATGCGGTGCAGGCGCGCACGCATGTGTGGGGCGAGCAGACCGTCGGGTCCGGTAGCGCACTCGGCCGGCAGGTCCTGCACCAAGGGGTAGTCTAGTCTGCCCGCATGCGCCAGGGCAACTGCGTCGAGGCAGAGCACAGGCCTCAGGTTTGCTGCACGTGGGCGTGCGGCGCTGAGCCAGATGATGTGGACTCCGCGCCCCAGGTGGAGCTGGCCATCAGCCAGGAGAGCCTGCGGAATGCGCGCGAGCGCGCGCGCCGCGCGCCGGCCGCGCCGCGCGCGCCCTAGCCGGCGCCCTCTGCGTGGGCGCCGCGCGCCGCGCCCGTCGGCGCCGCGAGCGCGCCGCTGCGGCCCGGAGGGCGCCTGCGGGACGAGGTGCGGCGCCGCGGCGGCGCGGCTGCCGCCTGTCCCGACGCCGCGGGCGCCACGTGCTGGCCGCCAGCCAGGGAGCCTGTGCCCTGTTTGCGATTCCCCGCCCCTGGCTGGCATGTATACGAACGGCACTGGAGAGCTTGCCTTGTAGCCGGGCTGCCAGCGAGCCATCACTCTCCGTTTTTTGAGTTTGCATCCAACTGTTTTTGTACGCTGCTGCTGCCAATCTGCTCGACCCAACCCTGTACCCTGAGCCACCTGACCGCCATGTATAGTAGTTGAGCCTGACCACTTACCATATGTGTGGAGAAGGAGTGTAGCCAGCGTGTTCGCATTTGCTGACCTGTATCTTGTGACTTCAGAACCTAACTTCTGTCAGCTGCGGTTGCGCCCATGTAGACCAGCAGCTGGATGTGGGAGGACTATATCGCGCTGCATGCTGTCTTGACCCTACTGGGGAACTTGGAGCACCGAACACTGTCAGATGGTCATGTGTCACGGAAGGGCTGCCAGGCACACTGTGGACCCTAAGAACAGCAGCCTGATGAGGGGACCTGCACCGGCGGTCATGTTGGGCGTGGCCGTTTGTGACTGGCTGTGTAACATGCGGACACTACCCTGAGTGGAGTTCTCATGGGCGCCGGTCTGCTGCCTTCAGGCTTTGTGCATAGCAATGTCTTGCAATTATCGGCTCTGAAGGTCAGATATCAACAATGGGAATTCTGCACTTGCCGTCTGACGCACCTAACCTACAGGCGACAGCGCTTTTGCATGGGTCCCTTTTAGACGCCCTGGGCAGAACTTGTGACCTCCCTCCTCCAGCAGCACTCTGATCAAACCAGCAGTCCGCAGAGGCCGGGCATGCCCGGGACATGCTGCTTGAGCACTATGGCCACTTGCGCAAACCCCATCAGGGCCCTCCCGGTCTCGCCAGCGCCTGAGGCTGCGCCAGCGCGGCCCGCAGCAGCGCGTCGACATCCACGGTGCCCAGGATGCCGCGGTCCGCGTGCCTGAACAGGACGCGCCGCTCGGGCGCCGAGCCCAGCACCAGCGCGCCGCCCTGCTGCGTCAGCAGCTCCTCGCGCGCCGGCGCGAGTGTGCTCCCTGCGAGCCCCACAGCAGGGTATTGTATTGACCGCAAGGAGCGACTTAACACTGTGACCGGAGTAAGCAGAGTGCGCATGCGCGATGTAAGCAGACCTGGCATGTGAGCAATGTCATCAAGCGGAGGGTCACCACTCCACCCCATCGACCTTACAGAGCCCCAAGCAAGCTGCGCAGACAGTATGGTCCCAGCGCACCCCCAGCAGCCAGAGCAGCTCCTCCTGCATGGCTTAAACAGGCGGCAGGCGAACCCGCACACGCGCACATGCGCAGCGCAGCGTGTGCGCCGTCCATGGCGCACAGCCGCCACCCTGTCAGCAGGCTCAGCCGGGGCGGGTCGCCAGGTCTGGCAGGGCAGCAGGGAGTCCCAGCCCTGCAAACGAGGAGCGCACATAGCGCACATGCAAGGGTGGCGCGCATCAGCCCCCATTCCTACGCTACCCTACCCCAGCCCTACAAGGGTGGCGCTCACAGCGGATGCCGAGCATGTTCTGCAGGCGCAGCGTTGCCAGCTCGAGCGGCCACTGGTAGGGAAACAGGGTTTCCCAGCCCTACAAGGGTGGCGCGCACAGCGGGGCAGGATGCCGAGCATGTTCTGCAGGCGCAGCGTCGCCAGCTCGAACGGCCGCTGGTAGCCGGTGCCCAGGACGTCGAACGGCGACGCGCCGTCGGCCACCGGCTTGGCGCTGCGGTCGCCGACGTACCCCCGGATGACCTGCGCGGCACGCGCAAGACGGCACATGAGTCTGTTAACTGTGCTCCGCCTAGTGGTGCTGGTGCAGCCACACACTGTTCAATTGGACCACTGTTCTATTGGGCCTCCGAGCAGCCAGCTGGGGCTGCTCGGGCGTGGGCCATGCCGCATGGCCATACAATGAGGAGTGCGTCCCTGATCGGCCACAGGTACAGCGTGAAATTGGTATCAGGCAATGAGCTGGCACTCAAAAGCCGTGCCATACTGACGCTTCATGCGTGACAGGTTAAAGCTCACTGTCAGCGCACCTCTTGCAGCGTGCCAGGCGAGCCGATGCCCGCCAGCATGGGCAGCAGCTTCAGGTAGGCCGACACGCGCGCGCCCGGCGCAAAGCCCGCCGAGTACCCCAGCGCTCGGCAGCATTGGCCATCAGGGTCTGCGGGACGCGACGCAGGCATGAGACGTTGCAAGCAGACAGGGAGGCTGCGCAGACATGCATGCATGCATGCATGCCCCTGCCCTCCCTGCTTCGTCTGTGGTCTACGACTTGCCGCTTGTTCCAGACACGCGTTGAAAACCTGCTGCGCATATGGTGCACAGTGTGCACCTCACACCCAATATATCAGTTGTCGCACAGATTGCGTACCGGCATAGAGCAGCTCCAGCGGGAAGTCCAGGATCTGGGCAAAGCGGCGGCCCTGGTCCGGGCTGCCGAGTCCCACGGCGAGCACCTGGCAGCGCCTACCTATGCACCGTTTATGCGCGCAGGTGGTTGACGTGCTGGCCTTGCGGTGCGCAGTGGTATGGGAGGTACCCCGCTTGGAGGCGGGGGATGATCTTGACGAGTCGCTGCGCCAGCTCCCAGGAACCCAGGTCCGCAAAGTGCGTGAAGAAGATGACCGCCACTGGGCCAGCCTGTGCAGGCAGCCAAGTGTGCTTGAGGCACAACGCATGATGCGTCACGCATCAAGCATCAAAGTGTCATCATGCAAGCTCCAGCACAACAGGACTCTCTCAGACTTTCAACCTGGAACATGTCTGTCGGACTTGCTGGCTGGCCCGTCGCTGCACTGAGCACGGTCACACTCTGCAGCAGGTCCGTCTCTGATACCGCAGCAGTACCGGTGGTCGCCAAGGCCCTGCTGCGGTGATGGCGCTGGGTGCGACGTCTGTGCTCTTCCATGTAACGAGGTCGTGCTGGAGAGGTGCACAAATAATGCAAGACATGCTGCCTGCTCACCACCCTGCCGACAGCACCTGCGACTGGTGAGGCAGGGCTGAGCATCATCGCAACCAGGTCAGCTATGAGAGCGCTCAGCGCGCAAGGGAGGCAAGTTACTCGCGCGCCACGCAAAATGGTCTCAAGGGGTTGACAGCTAGAACCCGCCAAATTTGTAATATCCACGCAAGTTTACTGGTCTTCGGCGGTCTTATGCGCACACCTTTTTTCCTTCCTTTCCTGCTGCAGTAGCACTGGGACGGAAGCTCGGCACTGCGGAGTGCTCTGAAAGATATGAAAGATATGTGACTCGTGCATGGCTGCATGGCTTGGTAGCCTGCGGTGCACAGCCACGCCATCGTGCTTGGAGAGAGGCAGACCTGCCGGGCGCGGCCCGGCGCTCGGCAGGCTACGTGTTCGTGCTGCGCAGTCACCCTGCACTGTCTACTTTAGGCAGGAGGCCGTCTCCGCCGTGCCGCAGCCCGGAGACACGCTGCTGCAGGTTGGCAGGCGGCTGACCCTTTGCTTTCGTCCTTCACACTCGCATATGAACTTGACAATATATTTAGTTGAACAGGTGGCGGAGCGCGCGGGCGTCAACATACCATCCGGCTGCAACAGCGGCTCCTGCGGCACCTGCGAGGCGTGCAACTTTCGTTGTCTGCCTTTTTTCCTTGCCAAGGCACTGCTCTCACAAAGGTTTGGTACTCACAGCTCGCCCCTGTCACAGGTGGCTGTGTATAAGTATGCAGCCGGAGCTGAGGCAGGTGCTGAGGCAGTCGTGAGGGCCTGCATCGCCCGCGTCCCGCCTGGCTATACCCGCCTGGTGGTCGATGTGCTTGACGACCCCTTGTGGGGCGCAGACGGCTGGGACACATGATGCTACTTGTTTACTGCTGGTGCTACCCTTTCTGCTTGCTGTATCATGGGTGCATCACGGTGTGACTTACATGCACTGCCATGCGGAGTTCTGGCAAGCATACGTGCGCAAATAGCACGGCAAGCTCTGAACACAGCTTGACAGACGGAGTCTTGTTGAATGAGAGCCAAACACAGCAGTCTGGTACAATAGGAACGTGAAACAGCAAATAATGAGTCACATCAGCAGCATGCAGGCGGGGGCCGACGTTGCGGCCGGCTGCGCTCCCCCAGCTGCACAGTGCTCGGCCGGTCTCCCGCCCAACCTGTGAGCAAGCACATAGCAGGGATCAGCTCTGCACATGTCCAACATCCCTTTCAAGTTTCGTAAGCGGTGAGGTGGCATTCACCATATCAGTAGAGACATACTGTACACGTTCAACGCTGACCCTCTACACTCAGAAAGACACGCAGCGCACAGCAGGCTCAGCTCATGTATCCACACATGCCAACAAAGCTCCTGAAGACCAGTATCCATGCCACCATATTCACGACAGGGCAGGCAAGAGACTTGCAGCACGCTGCCTGCTGCCCGTCATGTCGCACTGCATGCTGGCGCCCTGGCCAGGTCCCATTCCCCACTCGGCAAGCCATGGCAGCCGCCAGAGCAGCCTGGCGGGGCCGGGGCGCGGAGGCGCACTCGGGACGCCAGGCGAGGCCCCCAGCTCGGCGGCGGCCTCGGCCGCCAGCTGCTCCTTCCTCGCCAGCGCGCGCCGGGCCGTGTCCGCGAATGCCGCCTCCACGCCCGCACCTGCGTGCCACGAGGCAGCCACTCTCACCCCTGCAAGCGGACGGCGCACCGCTCAGCGCAGGCTCCTCACCTGGCGCCCTGACACACGCGTACGCTTCCTGGCCTGCAGGCCTCCAGCGTCGCCAGGCGGGCCCAACGCCGCCAAGCATGTCAAGTTCTGGGGCTGCGCCGTGACTTCACACCAGGCGCGCCCGCCACTGCAGCGGCGCCATGCAGCTGCGGTCCTGCTGGTGCTACACAGCACGGACGCGGGCTCCACCGTGCCAGCTCAGGCTGCAGTCTACCTCATGGCCCCCATGTGGCCGTGGCGCGCAGGCGGGACACCTGTGAGCGCGGAGACCTCAAAGTATGCCGCGCCGACCGCCGCCGCCACGCCGCGCGACTCCGCGGCCGGCACCGCGCGCGCAGAGCCCAGGTCCGCCTTGTTCCCGAGCACCGTGAGGACGATGTGCGGCCCAACCTGCGCGCTTGACGGGCAGCCGGTGACCCACGAACGTCACGCTGGCAGCAGCAAGCAGCCTTGTGCAGGGCAGAGCAAGGAAAGGGTAGGGTAGGATTAGGGTAGGGTAGAATAGTGGAAGCCTACCAGTGTCTGCAGCTCCGTGACCCAGGCGCGGACGCGCTCCAGGGAGTCGGAGTCTGTCAGGTCAAACACGAGCAGCGCCTGCGTGACCAGGCGTTGCTCAGTGGGGGGGCGCGCTCGGCAGGGCGGCCGCGCAGAGGCAAGAAAAGGCATGGGCTGGCCCTCACAGCGTTAGCATCGCGGTAGTAGAGCGGCTGTATAGAGTGAAAGCGCTCTTGGCCAGCAGTGTCCCATATGCCAAGCTCGACCTGCATACACCTTGTATGTTGGCAGAGCTAAAGCAGCGTCGGCGAAAAACTAGTACCACCACGTTGTCCGCATTCCGCATACAAGCTCCCTTTGCTCTTCCGGCTGTTGCGCTGGAGACACAGTTTCAGCACAGATGTTTACTGTCATGGGAGCCAGCAGACTACCTGGCGGTCGCCAACCAGGACGCGCTTCTTGTTGAAAGCGGCCTGCACGGTAGCTCGCTCCGTCTCCTTAAAGGACCCCTGGCAGTACTTTGATACAAGGGAAGTCTTGCCCACGCGACCTGCGCACACGTGGCGCGGGCTACGAGTTGGGTTGATGCCGCTGCAGTGCAGTGGAGGGATGCCAGAAGAAACGCGCCTTCCCCGAGTAGGACAACCTTCAGTGAGCTTGGGTGTGCTTCAGCGACCATGGGCTGTAGACTCCCCAGCGTGCAGGCACCAAGTGCTTATACTGTTGCCGAACCGATGCTGCTGTGGCACGTAATATATACGCAGAGCACCTTTTGTTGACGTGCTGTCTGTCCAATCTCGACAGTGACACAGGACTGCAGTTGCTTTTCTGAAGAAAAAACTGACATGATGCTTTAGCATTAATACACAGAGGCCCATGCATGCAAAAAATTCCTTGATGCTGCTCGACACACATGTGCGCTCTCGCATGCACTCGCACACAAACGGCATTGCTATGCAAGCTGCATGCCCACTATTATGACCAGGTTCGAACAGCTCAAGGCGCTCAGGTGCAGGCAGAGGCTGCACTAGCTCAACTCCCTGTCAGTTGACCTTGTACAAGCACAAGCAAAGCATAACTCAGACAAAACGCAGAGTCACGTCATGCAAGTTATGCAGGCATACCGCTAGATAGATACACAGCAAGCCAGCTACACATGGTGCGGGGATGAGCCTGCCTCAGGCAGTGCTCTAAACCTGACTGTTACAGCACATCTGCAAGACTGGGGTTTGGTTGCTTGGCTCGCACTATCTGCACCCCAGCGCTTGCGCCGTGCCAGCACCCCTGTTGCTATCAACGAAGGGCGGCATGCGGCTTTGCGTGCGTGATCTCCGTGCCCAGCACGACGAGGAATGCTGCCAGCCAAGCCGGGTGGGCTGGCCACGCTGCCGCGGTCACCTGCGCGCACGTCCGATCCTGGTCAGCAGTCGCTGGAGCCCTGGCGGCCGGTGGGCCAAGGAGTGAGGGAGGCAGGCCTGGGTTTTGCGGCTGTAGCGCCATGGCCGCCCAGCTAGGTAGTGCTGGACGTGAGGAGTACTGGCAGCACACCAGGGTACGCTGATCGCTCACCGGCCCGCGTGCGAGTGCCGGCTGACCAACACACTCGCTTGCACCATGTCAGGCCGCGCCGACCATCACACAGCGGACGCTGTGCACGGCATGCGCCAGTGAGCCGTGCCAGCAGCAAGGCCAGCGCGGCAGGGCGGGCGCAGCACCAGGTTGCCGTCGACCACGACCGTCTCGGGGATGTTCCTGTCTGCGTCCACGAACTCGCGCGCGCCCGCCAGCACGGCCTCCGGCTTGCACGCCGGGTACGCTGTCAGCGCGCGCCTGCCGCGGCCACCGGCGTCAGACCTTGCAGCGCGCCTGACGCCAGCACTTACGATCACATCAGCTGTTTGGACAATGCTTGCACTGTTGGACGGATGCGCCTCATGACCTGTTGACGAAATGGCCATGTGTTGCTCAATGCAGGTGCTGCACCACTTTGGGCTGCATGGAAATGACACCTTGGCAAATGGCGGGTCATGTGCTGTGTCAAACGTACATCAGACGGTGGGTGCTTTGTCTCTGATACTGGCACAGGCCAAAAGCGCCAGCAGGGCGCATGGGCAGGGGCCGCGCGCACCCCTTGAGCGCGCCCGGGACTGCGGCAAGCAGCTGCGCGCCGTGGCAGATGACCGCGGTCGGCTTGCTGTTGACAAAATGCGCGACCAGGTCCAGCACCGCGGCGTCCAGGCGCAGGTACTCGGGCGCGCGGCCCCTGCATCAAACACACCCTGAGCTTCCGGTGCTGACGAAGTGCGCGACCAGGTCCAGCACCGTGGCATCCAGGCGCAGGTACAAGGGCGCGCGGCCCCTGCGACGATCCGCGCTGAGCGCTCGGTGCTGAATATGGCCAGCTGCCAGCTGCCAGGTACTCGGGTGCACGACCCCTGCAATGACCTGCCCTGAATCGCTTGGTGCTAACTCGGGTCGCCAGCTGTGCACACGCAGCTGGCACGATCGACTCTGCATACACAGAGAGCAGTGCTGGGAATGTGGCGCAGCAGACGGCACTTGCGTGCGCCTTTGCATTAAACGCACAACGGTCAGGGAGCATGCACCGCAGCGGGGCGGGCACCCCGGGATGACCAGCGCGTCGTACGCCTCAGCCTTGACCGCGTCCCACGACTGGTTGAGCGCAAACCTGTGCCCCGGCTTCTCCGAGTATGTCTGCGCGCCCTGCGGCAAGCACAGCAGCGTTGTGTGTGGACGTGACCAGGGCCCTTGCATGGAGAGAGGTTGATCTGCATCCCTTGCTGCTGGCCAGCACAAGCCTCCTGCTCTGGTCACAAGGCCAAGCAATGCAGCCGATACAGGGCTGCACCTCAAAGTCGTGGACTGCAGTCAGAACAAAGTCGCCCTTGCTCTTGCCTGGACAGACGGCGTGCACAAGGTGGCCCACCATCTGCAGCGCCTGGAAGGGCACCTGCCGGGAACATCGCAGCACTTTCTCAGCCACTCAATATCAGACTTGGCAGGCAAGCACCGCACTGCTTCTGCGGCAATTGCCGCTTATGTCATCCAGTCATGCAGCACATGTGCCCGCATATTTCGCATGGGAGACTCGCCTTGCTCAACTTTAGTCAACAGCAGTGTGTTGCGGGCAAAGGCAAAGCTTTGGTGGCATTAGAGATGGAAACAAGCAAAGCGCTTTAGTGCCAGAAGCCGGATCAAGGTAGTGCAAGCTCACCATGCACTCATAGTCCTCGACATAGTCTCCAACAAGCATCAGGATCTTCCTGCCCTGCGTTGTGGTGCCCATGTTGAAAAGGTTTCAGCAGTGTAGCCCAGGTGAGACGCCAAGACTGGTGCAAAAGAGCCTAACTTCCGCAGTCGACTGGACCTAGCGCACGTCCAAAGTCGAGGAGAAGGAGCCTGCTTCCCGAAATGCGGCATTTAGCCTACCCGTGCCCACACCCTCTGGTCTACCCTTGCATTATGGTGCGGCTGCTCGGGTGGTGAGGTAGGAGAAACAGAGAGCCAGGGGCTCTCCTAGCCTCACCGTCACTACATCAGCGCGGTGCCGGAGTACCTGCACGCGTTGGTGGTGGGCGGCTCAGCATGTACCTGATGTTTTACACCGACGCCGCAGGCGAGCGCGTGTACACGCTGAAGGTGGTCCCCACTGCTTTATTCACGCACCTTTTACTGTGTTGACACGCAAGCCGACGTCAGACCAGCCGTGCGGCAATGCCTGCAAGCCTGCCGGTGCTGGGTTTTGCAGCAGCAGCACTCCTTCTGCTGCAAGACCCGAGCGCACCCAGCGGCACGTCGAAGGAGGCGCCCGACGGCAGCCCTTGCTCCTGCTGCAATGCCCCTTGCACCTGCCGCGAGACCCGAGCGCACGCGGCGGCGCGCAGAAGGAGGCGCTCGACGGCACCGCTCCTGCTGCACCACTCTGTGCACCTGCCGCGAGACCTGAGCGCATGCAGCGGCGCGCAGAAGGAGGCGCCCGACGGCAGCCCTCGCTTTCGCTGCAACACTCTGCTGCTGCGAGAACTGAGCGCAGCCAGGCGCGCGCAGAAGGAGGCGCCCGACGGCAGCCCCACGCAGAGCGCGCACCCGGCGCGTTTCTCGCCGGACGACAAGTTCTCGCGCGAGCGCGTGGAGTGCAAGAAGCGGTTCAAGCTGCTGCCGACGCAGGGCGCGCCGCTGGAGCTCTGAGCGCAAGCCGTGGTCAGAGCGGCTGTGCTCCGGCTGTGGCTGCAGCTGCGCGGCCCGACACGCCGCAGACGCTGCTGAGCAAGGGGTGTCGTTTTGCCAAAGCTGCAGCAGGCGCCGAGCTTGTGCTTGAGGCTGCGCAGTGGGTGTACCTGTTTCGGCTGTGTCTGAACTGTGTCTGAACCGTGGGTCCTGGTTGCAGTCACGTCCTGGTTCTGCTTGAAGTCCCTAGTTCTGCTTTAGAACTACCTATCGATTCACCGGTACTGAGGTTGGGCACAGTCTGAAGCATCCAGCGTCGCAAATGTAATTAGCTGGTTGTGACATGGATGTGCTGGCAAATGTGTGTCGTGCTGATGTAAAAAGTTATGCAGACCTTGAACGCACCACGTGCAGGCTGTACAGCCCCCGCAGCAACTTGCAAGCCGTGGCCAGTTGAAATGCACCGCCCCGGTCGCAGCGAGCCAGGACGCGCCCCGCTGCGCGCTGACACCTCAACCGCAACACCCGAGGACCGCAGCAGAGCACAGCACCAGTCCCAGAGGCACCTCACTTCTTGCCGCCCTTCTTGCCCTTCTTGCCCGCCACGGGCTTCTTGTACTCGAGCTTCTTGTCGCCGCCGGGCGTGACGGGCCCGGGCTTGCCGTACGCGCCTAGGCCGCCGTAGCGCGAGTTGAACTTCATCACGCGCCCCTCGTCCGACAGCTGCACCTCCGTGCCGCCCTGCGCGCCGCGCCGACAGCTCCGCTCAGCGTCACAGACAGCCAGACCGCAGAAGCTTGTGTCTGCTCTGTCAGGGCAAAGCGAGCCTGCTGCTGCACCGCGCACAGCGGTGCAGGCCATCCAGAGGCGTCAGCGCACAGCTGCCACGCCTGCGCCCTTTTCCTCTGATGCTGCTGCTGCATTCCCGAGTCATCCTCATGCAAACTGCTGCGGCAGCGCGCTCGTGGCTTTTGTGGAGTGAAAGCCTTGAAAAAGCGCAAGGAATGCTACCAGTTTCGGGCGCAGGTTCATCTAGATTCGACCCCGTGCACAGCAAGGAGGCAGTCTAGTAGCTGTACACTTGGCGCGTGTGAAAGCTAACAGCCGCAGACGGTGCACGTAACCTTGGGCCGCGTGTGCAGCTGGGGCAAAGCAGGGTGGGCGCGCGCCAGGTAGAAGGGGTGGTTGCCCGACCAGACATCCACCACGTACTCCTTCTTGGTGCCGCTCACGGTCAGGACCTCCTCACCGTTGCAGAACACCTGCCGCGCTCCGCGCCTCAGCGGCGCCGCACGCAGCCCGGCGCGCACCGCCCCGCCGCGCGCACAGGCATCTGCGCAGGCCGGGCCGCAGCGCTGCTGGCAAGCAGCCTCCTGGCAAGCTCTGTCCGTTTTCGGCCTACAGTGGCTACCGCGCGAGGCGCGCCTTGACGTCTTCAAAGTACTCGGGGTGGATGCCCTCCTTCATTGCCCGCACGGCGGGTTGCCTGCCCCTGCACCGCCTCTGCGCGCAGCGCAGCGCGCGTCAGCGCGCCTTGCCGTGCAAGCGAGCCTGCACGTTGCGTTCAGGAGGCAGCCGCAACCACGGCTCCTCCAGTGCGCGCGCTCTGCGAGCCACTCGGTGGGAAACGCCGCGCGCGCGCACCTGTAGCCGCACCGCGGCTCCCGCAAAGGCGCGCGACCCCCGCGAGCTGCAGGCGCAGGACGAAAGGGCGGGCGCGTTCAGCGCCATCCTCCCCGCGCTCATAGCCGGCCACGCAACGCCAAGACGCTGGACGTCAATGTGCACACCAAGTCGGGCCTGCAGCACCTCCCGAAGAAGCGACTTGAGCGAGCCAACAGGAGCCGGCAGGGGGTGGGTTGGGTTAAGGGTCGGAGCACGGCTCGAGTCGAGGGCCTGGTGGAGACACTGCACACTGCACACGCAAAAGGGTGCATACGTTTACACAGAGCTGTCTGTTTGCGCTGGCCTGTATCCAGACACTGAAACGTTCGCCACCACTCTGCACCTGAGTGAGTCTGTTTGTGCTGAGCTCAGGTCCTGCTCTGCTGGGGCGCGAGCGGGGTCGCGCGCGGTGATGCCCCGCGGTGCCGCGCGCCCCGAAGGAGCAGATGCTGTGGGGCAGCATACGGCGCCGCTGCCTGTCCGCCAATCAGTCAGTGCGGTATGCAGCGGTGTCGCTTGCGGGCCTGCTGGCGGCATACCTGCTGCTGCGGGTCTCGTACCCCGCTCCTCTGGCCGGCGTGCCGAGCTGCGCCGGCGGGTGGGCTGAGTTCCGAGTCGCGGCAAACTGCAATGCGGTGCGCTGCTGCGCGCCCACCCCAACGCAGCCGTCCTGCGCATCTGCAAAGGCAACATTGCATACCCCGCCTCCTCTATGACCGCGCTTTTTGCAGTCTGGGAATGGACAGGACTGCGACTCAGGCCAGGACGCCAATTCACCGCACGCGACCAGCACAGGCTGCGAGCAAGCTCAGCACAGGCTCGGAAAGCCTGACACCGCTGTGCCGGCGCAGCTGCTGGCGGAGCTGCGCGCCACGCCGGCCTGCGGCGCGCGCGACCCCCCGGCGCGCTGCTGCGCGCTGGCGGCTGAGGCCGCGGCCGGCCGCTGCCACTGCGCCGCCGGCGAGTACCGCGGCGTCGGCGCCGCGCTCGCCGCCGTGCGGGCGCACTGCCGGGCGCCGCGCGCCGGGCCGGCCGGCGGGGGCGGGGCAGCGGCGGGCGGGGGCGCCCGCCCCGGCCTGGACGAGGGCGGGGGCGGGGCCGGCGGGGAGGTGACGAGTCAGGGCGGGGGCGACGAGCGCTTCGGCGGGCAGCCCCGCATGGAGGGCCTGCGCGAGGAGGTCGAGAGGGCCGTGGTCGGGCAGGGCGCGCACCGCGGCCGCCAAGCCTGGCCCGCCGCGGAGGCCGGGCGCGGGCGCGGCAAACGGGCCGGCGCCGGCGGCGCCGCGCGCGGCCTGCCGCATGACGCGCCGCAGACGCTGGCGCGACGCGCGCGGCCGCTGGGCGGCGGCCAGGGCGGCACGTCCGCAGACCCGTCACCCGCCGGCAACGCCAGCGCGGCCGGCGCGGCCGGCGCGGGCGGGCCGCCGCCGCGCCTGTTCGTGGGCGTGCTGTCGGCGGCGGCGAACGCGGACGCGCGCGCGGCCATACGCGAGACCTGGGGCGCCGACGCGCGCCTGCACCGGTGCGGGCCGCCCGGCCCCGCCGCTGGGCGCCGCGCGGGCGCGCCGGCCGCGCGGCGGGCCTCAGCAAACGAGCATGCAAGGCGCCGCCGCGCGCTGCTGCGCTCACGCGCGCGCCGGCGCCTGGGCTCGCCGGGGCTTGCGCTCCGCTTGATGTGCGCGGGCGGTGGCCGCGCCCGCGTCGAAATAGAAACGGCGCCACGCAGCTTGCGTGACATCCACAGCAAGCCCGACCCTCGGTGGCAATTATGCTAAGCCCTGACCTTGAACCTGGACGCGCAGCGTACTGTTCGTGGTGGCCAAGCCCGCAGGCGGCGCGGCGTTCGCGGCGCTGCGGCGCGAGGCGGCGGACGCGGGCGACCTGGCGCTGCTGCCGCACGTGTGGGAGGACTACCGCAACATCACGCACCAGACGCTGGAGGTGCTGCGCGCGGGCGCGCTCGACCCCGCGGTCACGCACACGCTCAAGGCGCGCGCCCGCCCGCGCCGCCCGCGCCCGCCCCCCAGGCGGCCCGCCGACGGCCAGGGGTAGGGCGCTCAAAGCGCGCGGAAAGAAACAAGAGCGCCATCGATGTCACATTGGATCCCGATGTTATTGTGTTCCAACTTATACCTGCCCTGTAGCAACAGGCAGGGCTCCATTAGCCTGCGGCTCATCATGGCCCGTCTGCGCCTCCCGCGCCCGGCTCCCAGGCGGCCGGCCGGCGGCGCACTGGTCAGCAGCCTACATCATGCTGCAGCAAGACACGGGCGCTGCAGCAGCCGGGCGCTGCTGCGTTTGACATGCGCGCATGCAGCCGCCGCTGCTGCGGCCAGGCCACGGTGTCCGTGCGCGCTCCTGTTGCCTTTGTGCGCCAGGCGATGCTTGACAGCATGCCCGTGCGTCTGTCGTTGCACCCGGATCCCACACAGGGTACGTGGTAGATTTAGTATTACCCTACCCGTGGCCCTACCCTGAGCTTGAGCTGCCGCGCGGCCAGGTGGACGATGACAGCTACGTGCGCGTGGGCCCGCTGCTGGCGCGCCTGGCGGCGCTGCCGCGCCAGCGCCTGCTCCTGGGCTGGATCGACGCCGATCCGGGCGGCCCGCACCGCGACCCGGCGCACACCTGGTTCGTGTCGTCGGCCGAGTGGGCGCCAGACGCGTACCCGCCCTGGGCGCACGGCGCCGGCTACGTGCTGAGCCAGGCGCGGCCCGCGCGCGGCCGCTGCGCCCGCGTCCGCCGCGGCTGTGCTCGCAGCCTCTTCCTGTGCATCTTCATGCTTTTGTCGCTGGGAGAGACGCTTCGCGCCAAGCTTGCGTGGAGCTCTCTGTGGAGCTGAGGCGAAGCGTGGTTGAGGGCGGCAGACCGCTTGCTGGCATGCGCAGCCCGTGCTTGGTGGGCAGGCGGCAAGCTATGGCCGCTGCCTCAGCACGGCACGGGGCTGGGCAGGAGCAGGCATGGCGAGAGGGTCCAGCGCCGCGCGCGCGCAGGACCTGGTGCGCGAGATCGCCGGCGGCGCGGCGCTGGCGGCCAGCAACCACAGCCTGTTCCGGCTCGAGGACATCGCGCTGGGCGCGTGGGTGGCCTACGTGGCCGCCGAGCGGCGCTGGGAGATCAAGTACGCGAGCGACCGGCGCTTCAACTACAACGGCTGCGCGCCCGGCGACATCGTGAGCCACTACGTGCGGCCGGCCGCCGCGCGCTGCATGTTTGCCGCCGGTGGGCGCTGCTGCGGGGGTGACGGCAACCCCAAGCTGGCAAACCCTAAGGCTGATGCATGACATCCTGGCCTGCACTGCACGGGGGTGGCCGTGCTCTTATCGCTGCTGGCTGTTTGGGTGCGTCGCCGCTGGGCACCTCTGATGGAGACTCCTTGCAAACGAGGCTGATAACATGCATGCTTGCATGCTGCGTGCATGCCATTACTGAGGACTACTGTCCGTGCCCCATGGCTTCGCCCCATTCCCCGCACAGACATGAGCTGCCGCGGGAAGTGCTGCTATGCCTGCACTGTTCACACATGTACCATAAGTAGACCTAAGAAACTGACACTCTATCGGAATGCTTTTTGTTTGTAATCATGGTGCTGAGCTCACACAAGCATACAGCGATGAGAATTCTTCCTGAATATAATGAAGGCGCTTGGAGAGCATGGCTTGCTCAGGCACCATCGCACAAGCACACCACCGCACAAGCATATTACAGAGGCGGCGGAGTTGGGGCGCACTCCCGCTCTGATTGTGGCATCGGCCTACCGCCAAAGCAGGACAGGGTAGCAACAGCGTCCCGCACTAACCAAACCTCCCCCGCATCAGATGCGCGCACCTCTGCATGCATCCCACATGCCAGCAGTGTCGGCCGCCGCCAAGACACGACGTTTCGCTCCTGTGCGCCTCTGCTGAGTGAGGGCCAACGCCGCGCGCATCAATCGCGCACCCACCTTTGGTCCCTACCACAGCCGTCCCCTCAACACTATGCTGCCGCCTGCATGTTGTGGGTAACATTGCTCTCATGTACCAGCTCACCCAGCCCCCCCTCCCTCCAGACACTGCCTGTCACCCATCCTCGCCGCCACTCAGGCCCCGCGCCCTTCTCCCGACACGGCACATACGGCCTTGCTCAAGTGGCCCTGATGTTGCACGGCGCAGCAGCAAATGCTTTGCTGATATAGGCATCCAGCATGCGTGACGTACCCTCCCCGAGCCTGGCTGGAACAGCAGGGCCCATGACAGCCTTGTAGCTCGCGGGCTTGGCGGGCGGCGTGCCGGCCCTCCGGCGCGGACAGGCCATGGCGCGCGTGCGGCCCGCGGCTGCGCTTGCGGCGGCCGGAGAGCGTTGCCAAACCCTACATGTCGCCCTGCCAAAACCCTACAGGTCGCCATAGTCCAGCACCGAGCGCTGGTTCTCCGGCGCGTCCAGGTCGTAGTACTCGCGCGCGCCGCCCATGAACGCGCCGCCGCCGCCGCCCGCGCCGGCGAAGCCGCCGCGGCCGCCGCGCCCGCGCATGCCCATGCCGCCGCGCCCGCGCATGCCCATGCCCGGCGCGGGGCCGCCCAGCGCCGCCGCACGCCCGTCCGCAATCGGCACCGTAATGAAGGGGCCCATGGGGCCGGCGCCTGGTGCGCGCCGCAGACCGCCCGGGTGAGCCCTCTCGGCCGATTGCAGCAAGCCGAGCATGCCGCAGCAAGCCGCAGCATGGGCGGATACAGGCCTGGCTGCGCTCACCAGGATTGACACTGGTAAAAACCATCAGCCAGCAGACCGCCCGGGTGAGCCCTCTCGATCGACCGCAGCAAGCCGCAGCATGGGGAGCCGCAGCATGGACAGATGCGGGCCTTGCTGTGCTGACCATGGTTGGGGTATGGAAACTCAAGAGCCTGCAGACGGCGCACGCTCTCGTGCAGGCTGCCGATAGCACGCCGGGCGCACAGCGTGAGCGGGTGCATGGCGCCGGCGCATGCATTCAGGCCCGCCAGCAACGCGCCAGGCGCACAGCGGGAGTGGGGCTGCCGCAGCGGGCGTGCGGAGTCGGGGCGGTCACCTGGGGCGAGGACCAGCATCTGGCCGGACGCGAGCGGCGGCGCGCCCATGGCGGGCCCCGCGCCCACCAGCCCGGCGTCCAGCGGGCTGCGCCGGCCGCCTGCAGCGCGCCCCCCAAACGCCCTGGGAAGACAGAAAAGATTTTCGCGGACCTACTACAGAACCGGTGGGGGGGAGCCGGCGGCGAAGCAAAGGGTTTCGCCCGTCGCTGACCCCAAGGCGCGTCCGTCGGGCCCCGCAACTTACAGACACAGGCACACTTGATTCGGATGCGACCAGACTCCCTTCAGCACCGCACACATTTGCGCACAGCCGCCCGTGCTGGCACGTCCCAGCGCGAGGAGGCCTCGGCTGCTGCTGTCACCCTCGCGCGGCAGCGCGCTGCTGAGGCCACTGCCGCGCGAGAGGGTGGGCGGCAGTGCAGCGCGCCAAGTGCACAACACTCAGGCAGCTGCCCCCAGCACAGCAGCTCACGCCCAGCAGGAGAAGGCCGGGCTGCTCCGCGGCCTTCCTGCTGGAAAGGCGCAGAAACCGCCGCCGAAGCTCGGAGCAGCATCCTAACGGCGATCCACAGGCTGACGACAGGGAGGATGCACACAGGCCCGGCGCACCCATGCCCCTGCCGCGCATGCCGGGCGGCCCGCCGCGGCCGCGGAAGCCGCCGGCAAAGCCGTCGCCGCCGGGCGCGCCGGCCCAGGGCGCGCCGACAGGGTCCCCCTCCCAGCCGCCCATCGGCGGCGGCCCCAAGCCGCCCGCGGGGTCCCACGGGTCCGCGCCGGCGGGCCCGCCGTACGGCCCGCCCGGCGGGCCCCACGTGGCGGCGTGCGCGCGCGCGGCAGCCGCGCGCGCGCGCGCGTCCTCCTCCTTGCGCACGCGCTCGAAGTTCGCAAAGTACATCTCGTCGTGGATCTGCGCCCCCCGCGGCCGCGCTCACCGCCCGACAATGTGCAGAATCATTCCGTGGCTCGCTCAATCGCTCGCTCGCCAGGCCACGCTTGGTCGCGGCAGACAAAGTCGTCTGCACGCGCGGCCGCCTGCTCATCCTCTGGCAGCGCAGCACCAGAAGCCCGACAGCCCCACGGCATTACGTTGGCTGCACCTTGAGGCCTGGCTCCCGCCGTCGGGTGTGTGCAGGGCTCGCGCGGCGGCGGGAGCGCGCGGACGCCGCTCACGGCGCAGCACCAACTTCCCGCAGCCCAGGCCGCCTGTGCCGCCCGACAGCGCAGGGCGAGAGCCTGGGCGGCGCAGGCGGCCTGGCCTGGGGGCGTTGGTGCTGCGCCGTGAGCGGCGTGCGCGCGCTCCCGGCGCTGCGCTAGCCCTGAACACACTCGAGGCGGGAGCCAGGCCTCAAGGTGCAGTCGACGTAATGGCGCAGAACCAACTTCCCACAGGCCAGGCCGCCTGGGCCGCCCGACAGCGCAGAGCGAGGCGTGGACGGCGCAGGCGCCGCCCACGGGCGCGCTGACCCTTGGCCCTGGCCCTAGACCCCGCGCGCACCCGCTCGCGCTGCGCGTCCACCTTGTCCGCGTGCTTCAGCCGGATGTGCTTGAGCACGTACTCCTTGGCCACGAACAGCTTCGGGCTGACCTTGCTGCCCCACCTGCGCCGCGCGCGCCGCACCGCTGAACGCACACCGATGACACCTGCCAGCTTGCAGGCCGTCCAGACCGACCAGAGGGCTGCCCTGCGTCTGTGCGGTTTTCGCGGCAGCCTGCTCCCTCGCCTCTGGCTGCCTGTCGTGCAGCGCTCCCTGAGGGTGCGCGCCTCCTGTGGCGCTGCCCTACCACACGAAACAAGCAAACCCTCCGCGACCACAGCGCCCAGAATGAGACGACCCGGGCGTGTGACGCTGCCACAGCAGCCCCAGCCATGCAGGCTGCCGCCACAAGCCGTGCATACGCAGGGCAGTAACAGCTGCTCACCGGCACCACTCAGGCCCAGAGGGCATGCCAACACAGAGCCCGGGCGGCCCGCACTTGTTGTCGTCGAGCTGCATGACCTGCTCCTCAATCCAGTCGTCGATCGCCTTTGCCACCTGCACGCCGGCGCGCAGCTCAGCCGCACGAGCCTAATGGCAGGTCGACGCGCGCACTGCCCCTGCCGCGCGCACAGCGGGCTGCGCGCTGGGCGGGCCAGGCCGTGCCTCCAAGCGTGCGCCCCACCGCGCCGCTGACCACAACTCCACGTGGCGACATGAGCGCAACGGTCTGCGGCAGGCGCCTCTGCGGCAGGCATGCGGGGATGGGGGGAGGCAGGGGCGCCGCGCCCGCTCCCGCTGCACGGCGGCCTCCAGCGGGTCGCCCGCGGCCAGGCGCGCGCGCCAGCGGCCCTCCACGCGCTCCGCCAGCTCCGCTGCCTCGCGCTTCTCTGTGCGCGCGAACCTCAGAGGGTTAGGGTTAGGCAGGGCATGCGCCCTCGCTTGTGCTGTGCTGGCGCGCGCGCACAGCCGCCCTGGGCTCGGCCCCGTGCGCCTCGGCCCCGGCCACTACTGTCGCGGCGCAGCTCCCCCTGATGACCGGCTCCAGCTTTGCTGAACAAATGCACACCACCCGGGGATCGCAATACCACGAGCAGCGCCCGCCAGCACAGCGTCGCCGCTTGCGCCACGCTTTAGTAAAAACTAGCGGGGAGACCCCCGGTGCAGGAGGTCTTCATACTGGTAAACATAAACCCTTCCACATAAGACTCAACGCCAGCGCACGCGCACCGTCAGCCTCAGAGGCCTGCTCGCCCTCCTCAGGCCGCGGCGGGCGCTGCAGGCGGTTGGGGCCGCGCTGCGCCATCTCATCCGGCGTTGCGGCCTCCTCGCCCGCGTAGTAGTCCACGCCATGCACGCGCCACAGGTAGTCTAGCTGCCGGTCCAGCCGGACGACCTGCCCGCCAACACACCCCGGCCTTACTGACCCACCCCAGTTCACGCCGTGCACGCGCCACAGGTAGTCCAGCTGCCGGTCCAGCCGCGCGACCTGCCCGCAGGCACGCCCCGGCCTCGGCGACCCACCCGGGCCTCGGCGACGCTGCCGCACATTTGCGGCGCCCCGATTGCACAATAACCCGCCCGGCGAGGCTGCCATGCGCCCCCGACAGTGCGCACGAGCGCGCGCATAGCTGATTCACGCAAGGCTGCACGGCGCAAGCGACGCAGCAGCGGCTGCCGTTGCCACGCCCTGTGGGGCACAGGCTGGGTCCGTGCATGGAGCAAGAGAAGGAATTTCCAGGCAGGCACAGCAGCGGCCCTTCCGGCGTGCCGGCACGGGCCGCGCCTGCGCTTCATACGCCTTGCTGCCATCTGCGGGCGCGGCCACGACTGCGCTCTGCGCCGCGGGCGCCTCGGCGGCTGCAAGCCCAGCCGCTGGCTCTCCCGCCGCCTCGGAAGCAGCCTCAGCGGCCCCGCCACTCCCTGGCTGCGCATCGCCGACCGCGGCGGCCGCGCCGGGCACCGCATCGGCGGCCCCGTCGGCGGCAGCCGCCGCGCCGCCCCCCGGCGCGGCCGGCGCGATGGCGGCGCCGTCCGCGGCCTCACCGTCTGCGGGGGCGGCAGCGCCGGCAGCGGCGTCGGCGGGGTCGACGACAGTGACGGCAGTCGACTCTGCGGCATTGGCGGCCGGCGCCGCATCCAGCGGCTCTGCTCCAGCAGCGCCTGCACGGCACACCTGTCTGTTGTGCCACATGCGAGCAGCAGCCGCATCATGCGCGCTCAACAAAGCGGGTTGCGATCAGAGACACTCCGCGGTCCTCAGTGACGCAGCATGCAGAGCATGAAGAGACCGGGGGCGTCGGCCGGACGCGGCGAGCGAACCTCCCTCAAGGTGGCGCTGGTGCAGAGACAGACAGCATGGCTGGTAGCCCAACCCGTCAACCACTGTACGAGCGCCCCTGTGCGCCTATAGTATATACTCCGCAGCCAGGAGGAAACAGGAATGCAGCGAGGGAAAAACAGGAACGGAGCAAAGGGAAGAAAGAGGAAAAAGGAGAAAAGAAGGAAGTAAGCGGAGCGGCGCGTGGGGCGCGCCGGGCAGCGCGGCCGGCGGCGCGGCGAGCGGGTGGCCCTCCACGCCCTTCTCCTGGTCCAGCTGCAGCACCAGACGGCCGCTGAGCTCCAGGTCGGCGGCCACGCGCTCGGGCTTCCAGCACAGCGCCGGCGCAGCGACGGCGCCGCCGGCGCCATCGCCGCCGTCGGCCGCCTCCGCGGCGGCCGGCGCGCCGTTCGCGCCGTTCGCCTCGGCGCTGCGCGGTGCCGCAGGCTCACTCAGCGTCGCGCGCTTGGCGCCGGAAGCGGCGCCAGGGCGGCGACCGGCAGACAGCGCGGTCGCTGGCACGGCTCGCAGGCCGTGCCTGCGAGCCATGTCGCTGGAAGGCAGCCCAGTCAACACGGCGCTGCCCATGCCCGCCCAGCCGCTACGGTGTGGGCAAGGACGCATGGGCAGGACATTTGGGGAACACCGACTCCCGGCCACGCACCTGGGCTTGTCGGCCGCGTCCGCGGGCGCGGCCTCCAGCGCGGGCGCCTCCGCGGCCTTGGCAAACTCGGCCGCCTCTCCGCGCGCGGCCGCGTTGCGTCGCTCCAGCTGGCGCTGGAACTCGCGCGGGTCATACTTCTTGCGCATCCTGCCGCCCCGCCGCCCCCCCGCTCGGGCGCCGGACGGCAGCCCCGCTCCGCCCGCGCGCACGCGGCTCCCACACCGCAGTCCCTTCCGTGCCTTTCCAGGGGCGAGGCGGAAAGGCTCGCCCCCAGCTCGCCGCTAGGAGCTGCTCTGACGCTGCCCAGCGCGCCGGGCACGCCCCTCCAGGAGCAAGCTTGGCGCGCATGCAGGCGGACGCCCGGGCGCCGGCGCGCGGGGGGCCGGGCCGCGGGCGCACCAGTCCTCGTTGCGCTTGGCTTCAAACTCGGCGCGGACCTGCGAGCCCCAGTACTCGGCCAGGTAGGCCTGGAACTCGCACTGGGCGTCCTCCGGCGTGACCTCGTCAGGCAGCTGCAGGATGAACTCCTTGTACGACAGCGGCTCCCTGTGAGGCGCGGCCGTCGCCGCCAGCGTCACCCCAGGAGCCCAGGCCCCAGACTGCTGCCGCTGCGTGAGAACCAAGCGCTGCAGAGTTGCGCGCCCTCCAAGTGGCTTTCTCGCTCTGGCCTTCTGTAGGAGCTGCTGACGTGACCAAGGGCGGCACAGGCAGCGCACAAGCCTCCTCGCGCCATGCGACAGACGCGCCGCAAACAGGAGTGCTTCCAGGGCTCCCCGAGCTGCTGCAGGCCTGGCTCATGGCGCTGCATCAGCCAAGGGCAAGCCGGCGACGCCGGGCGCGCACTGTTTTATCTGGCGCGGCGGCGGCGGCGGCGAGGCGCGCCCGTACGGCGGCCCTCGGCCGTACGGGTCGTCGTCGTAGCGGTCGCGGTACGGGCCGCGGCGCTCAAACTCCATATGGCGCGGGGGGCTGGCGCCGCGGGACGGTTCAGCTCGGGGCGCTAGTGCAGGGCATCAGGCGAGCGCGCGTGTTTGAGGCAGCCATGGACAGGCTCGTCGGCTGCTGATACGCGTTGCGAGTCACAAGTCCATAACACTTAAAGCCTTAACAAGGCAACACGACGTGTCATGTGTGCTGCTGCGCGCACTAGCGGTCGTAGGGGTCCTCATCCCGGCGGAACCGCTTGTTGTTGCCATAGTGCGGCGGAGACCGCTCCCGCCGGAAGCGGTCTGGGGGAGAGATGCTGCGGGGGCGGCGGCCATATGGCGGGCCGCCCTGTCCATACGGCTGGCCGCCTCCCCTCCGGTCGTCGCGCCGCACTGGCGGCGAGCCGCGCCGTCTGCCACCGCCGCGCATGTCTCTGCCAGCACGGAGGCACTTCAGCGTGAGTGGTGGACTGCATAGCCGTCATTGTGGGTGGGCGCTGATCAGGGCCCCAACAGGGCATGCCTCACACGCGTTGACTGGCAGCAGGGAACACTGGCACGCGGGCAGGCAGGCAAGCTGTCCTGGCCTGGAGGCTCACCTTGCTGTAGTGGCCAGTTCACATCCACCTCTTCGCTTCGCCTTCCTTGTGAGACCCTAGGGTCACTGAGCTGATGTAGGCCGTGTGAAAAACAAGGACGAGCTGTGAGTTCACATCGAGCACCGCTCAGATGCCCTGCGTTCCATGCAGGCATGACATGGTGTGTATCACACACTATGTGCTGATGGCACGCAGTCCGGACACGAGTCTTCCAACAGGCAGGTCAGCATGCAAGATAATGCATCCAAGCTACGAAGTGTGTTGCAGGGAACAAGGCAGCCTAGAACCACCGCCACATCTTTTAGACACCGGACGACTTGGCAAAAGCCCAGAACATGCAGACAGGCAACAGAGAGCGACCGCAAATGTCACGCTGCTCTCCACACGCACGCATGGGGTGTGCTAACTCTTGCAGGCCGCAGCCTCAGCCTTACCGCCGACATGGAGTGACGCATGGCAGCGGCAGACTGCCTGGCAGCGTCACCGCTTGGCGCTGACCAGGATACATGTCGGCCAGCAAACACGCTGAACCGCTTGGTCTCCAAAGCTTCAACTGCTAACTAAGCCCCGGTCTAGGGTGCAGGCGCCGCTGCGGGCGGCCGGTACACCCCGATGTCACCCCCGCCCCCCTCCTCGTCCCCTTGCCTTGCATGCGCCA
>JAABUV010001714.1_pt1 | contig 31207 bp, 15 predicted proteins | sample 5559971 | NCBI WGS metagenome assembly JAABUV01 (sample SAMN10711881, study PRJNA513362) | rock metagenome | isolation source: Antarctica rocks | place: Antarctica: Victoria Land, Knobhead nord | collected 2015-12-19
CGGCTCCACACCGTCGCTCGGGCCGCCGCGGGATGACCGCAGGTAGGGACACGCAATAGCCGAATTGGCCCGAACCATCCACACCACCGCCGGCCGGGATGAAGACTGAAGGCATGGCATTCCACCTTCCTCTCGCCTTGCTGGACGACGACGACCAGACCGCGCTTGGACTTCTGCGCACCTACTACGGCCAACCGGTCTTCGGCCCGGGCGCAGCAACCGGGGCGCTGTTCGACGGCTGGGACAGCACGGGAAACCGTGCCAAGGACACCAACAGGTTCACTGCCGACGACCTGGTCGCGGTGACCTTCCTCAGCGTGAACATCCCGCCGACCGCCGCCCGGGACTTCCTCACCGACCGGGCCGACCAGCTCACGGAACTCCTTGTCGCACTCGGACCCGACCGTGACCTGGTCGACGAGGTCGACCCCCTCACCGACGACTGGGCCGGGTGGCAGTTGATGCGGGCGCTGCGTGCCCCCCACAAGATGGGCAGCACCAAGGCCAGCAAGCTCCTCGCCCGCAAGCGTCCCCGCCTCCGCCCCATCTACGACAGCGTCATCGCCCAGGCCACCGGCAGCAAGGACAACTTGTGGGAGCCGCTGCGTCTCGCGCTCCGGGCGAACGACAACGCTCTGCACCACCGGTTGCTGCGGTTGCGCACCGCCGCCGGGTTGCCCGAGCAGATCAGCGCGCTGCGCGTCTTCGACGTCATCGGGTGGCGTGAGGGCAACGACCTCGGATTCTGACCCAACGCGATGCGGACGACCCGGCGAAGACAAGGTGTCTCAGTTGCGCCGCACCCTGGAGTCCGAGCTGCCGGCGGGCTCAACCGCACCGCCGCCTACCTCTCCAGCATCATCGACCACGCCTGGCCACCCGCATGACTCGCACCGTCCCCAACGGAACACTGCCCGACCCCGGGCTGCACACCCGGGGCCACCGACCCCCACGTCACTCAAGCCAGCATCGACACCACCATCTGCCGTCCCGGTGGCTACACCAGCACCGTCCGACCCCCCGAAGCGGTCACCAGCGTCGAGAAGCGGTCCGCGCTGTGCGCCTACAACGACACCGCCCCCACCGCCACCTACGAGCTCGACCACCTCGTGTCCCTCGAGCTCGGCGGCTCCCCCAACAGCCCTCACAACCTCTGGCCCCAACCCGGGGCCAGCCCCAACCCGAAAGACAAGCTCGAGCTCGCCCTGTACGACCTCGTCTGCTCCCACCGCATGACCCTCACCGACGCCCAGAACGCCATCGCCGGGAACTGGGTCACCACCTACCACCAGGTCCTCGGCGCCGAGCCGCCCGGCCCATAGCCGGATCCACAAAACCGCACCGCCCGGGCCACCCGGCGCCTACCGTCTCCGACGAACAGAGCGACACCGCGTCCCTTACACCCTCGCCAAGGGAGCTGCCACCGTGATCAACCCGGCGCGCAGGGCCATGCGCAGGAACACCGCCACAATCGCGTTGGCTTTACTCGCCGCAGGTTGTGGATCGCCGAACGTCACGACACGACGCTGCCGCGGTCCGCGAAAAATCCCGCCGGGCTACAGGTGGACGCTGACCTCGTCCCCCTCTTCCCCAAGCCCTTGACCACCCCTGACCGCGGGTGCTTGGGGTCTGTCTCTGTCTTGGGCTCATAGCCGCAACAGACACGCTCGGGCCGTGGGCTAACTTGCAGGTATGACGTCGGGCACCAGCACTGCGTCGCCGAAGGCGGCGGAGAGCGACGCGAAGAGGCGGGTTACCGGGGACCTCCCGGCGCCGCGGGTGGAGCGTGGGGCCCGGATGCTCTTCGGAGTCAGAAACCCCGTCTCTGGTGCGTTGTTGGGACCCTCAGGGCACGTGCAAACGTTCTCGCCCCGTCCCCACCGTGAACGCGAACGGGAGGGGTTTCGTTGGGAAGCAGAGATGACCGCGCTTGTAGCTGGACAGGTTCAACGGCTGATGCCTCGAGGCGGTGCGCACCTAGTCATCGGCGAGTTGCCGGCCGCACAGGGCATTGCCGACATCGTCGCTGTCCGGTTCGACGTCGAGGCGGTCGGCAGGCGCTTGGCCAGCGGCGTGCGCCCGGTGACATCGCCACTGCGTGTGCGGGTTCTCCACCTCCTCCGTGAGGACCGCGTCCTTCTCATCTCGACCCTCGCTGCGCGCCTCGGAACGAACGCACAGGCCCTGACCCGGTCCACCCTTGGCCCCCTTGCCGACCTCGGCCTGGTTGAACTGACCCCGGATGCGATCCGTTCCACTGGAGCATGGCGACCGGCAGCAGCGCATGTCACGGCGGTGGAACTGAAGCTGGCCAAGTGGCGGGATGCTCTACGACAGGCAGACAACTTTGCTATTAGCGCGGACCGCGCTTGGCTGGTGCTCGACGCCTCTAAGGCCGCCGCAGCAGTACGCGAGAGCGCCTTCATTGCGGGCTTCGGCGTTGGCCTTGCGGTGGTCGAGCCCATGGGCGATCTGCGGGTAATTGCGGCCCCCCGAGGTCGACGCCCCGAGCGATGGTTGCGTGCCCTGATGGCAGAGCAGGCGTGGGCGTCCGCGGAACTTGAGGTCGCTGCGGCGTTCGGCGGCGTACGGCTACACCAACGCACGCCAGCGCTCGAGATGCCTCGTATCGATGCGCGCAGTGTTGTGCGCCGAGAGGCTGTCGCGGAACGTGATCGCCTCGTCGAGCCGGTCCGCGACGAGACGGCGACGCTGAGCAACGGGTACAGCGGTAAGCGCGGCGGACTCTTCAGCCGCGTGGCGGAGTTGGTGGCGTTTAGCGAGCGGGAGGTCGTGCGCAGTGCCCATTTGGGCGCACTCGGGACAGGCACACGGCTGGTATTGAAACTCATTGACCAGATGCTGGTGAATGCGCCACTGCACGTGGCGCACGAGTTGCGGCTCGAAGTACGGGAGGGGGGGTCGTTGGGGCTGAGTCATCGGTGTTGGGAGCCGGTCAACCCACGATCCTGCCGCCATGCCACCGCTGAAGCCCCAGGCACCCCAGCCCATAGCGAGCCAGCCGAGCCAACCTGACGAAGGCAAAAAGATTTGGATGTTGTTCATGACGCACGCTTCGACGACTTCGCGTAGTCCGGCTAGGTAGAGCTGGTCGTCCACCGGCGGCAACTGCGTGTGTTGGGCCCGAAAAACCACCCCGTCGGCATCGGTCTGGACCACAGCGTTCAGCAGCCGGATCAGGTGCTGCGGCTCTCGAAGGTACGCGCGGTCCACGGTGACGCCGAGCCAGCAGGAATGATTTGCGGGTACGCGGTTGCGTACCGCCGCCGCAGCGTCGAGCACGCCATTCAGCTCCGTCGCCCCTCTTGCGGCCTCCAATCTCGGGGAGGGAGTGACGACAAAGGAGGGGGAGCTAGCATTGCCCTGCAAACGCGCGGACAATTGGTGGTCGAGAGCCGCCTGCATCCACCGCTCCCACTCTGGGCGCGTCGCCGGTCGCGGCGTTTGCGCCAACCAGGGGAAGTATTTGTTCGACCGCGCCGTGTGGGCGCGATCCAACAGATAGCCGTGCGGCTCAATGATGGCGTCGCCTACGGCTCGCGCCCGACGGTAGAGCGGCTCCAGCGTTGTCGGGGCGTTCAGGGGCCCGAAGCACACACCGGACGGTCCGCCAGCTGTCTGCGCCAGATCTTCGCCGAAGGCGACCAGCTCACGCGCCTCTTTGCTGCCATACTCCAACCAGAAACCGCCGTCCACAGAGCTCACGGCCATAGCGACTCCAACAGCTGTCGAGCGCTTATAGCCGCAGGTCTCCGGTAGCCGGGGTACGCGCCAGCCGACCGCAGCCAGTCTCGGAGCCCACCCGGGCGACTGCCTGGGACTCTCATGCCCGCCTTCAACCGGGCGTCCCAGTCCGCGGGTGGAGTTGGTTCGCCTCGCCAGAACGGGTGCCGCCGCGATGCGAGCTCTGCGGCGATGACCGCGACTGCCCAAATGTCGCTGCGGTCGAAGGCGCGCTCACCCTGAAGCTGTTCCGGTGCCATGTATGGCCAGGTCCCGCCGGTCCATGGGTATACCGTGACCGAGGCGAGGTCGATCAAGCGCGACAGTCCCAAGTCAATGATGACCGGCTGTGTCCAGTCGCCGTTGAGCAGAATTATGTTCTCGAATTTCAGGTCACGGTGCACCACGTTCTCACGGTGCAGCTCGGCGACGCCTTCCAGAGCGGCTAGCAGGAAGGCTCGCAGCTGCCGATCGTCAGGCCAGCCGCTCGCGGTGACGTTCTGCCGTACGTCCCCACCTGGGAGGAAGTCGCTAAGCAGGTACGGATGCTTCTCACCGTCGTCTGCCGTGGTCAGCAAGCCTCGACCGAGGACTCGTACCACGCGCGGAGATTTGATGCGCTGCATGGCCTCCACCTCGCGGTCGAAGCGTTCGGAATCGTAGGCGCGCGTGATTACCTTGCACGCCTTCACTTTGCCATTCTGGACGATCCGCCAGCACTCGCCCATACCGCTGGGCGAGCCGGCGCGCACCGCCTCCTGGCAGGGTCCTAGAGCCCCCTCGATGTCTGCCTGAGTCACTGTCATCGCTATCAGCGAGACTAGACCAATTCTCGGACAACTTGAGCGCTTGTCCCCAACAAGAAGAACCCTAACCGTCGGCGCCGAAGGTCAGCGCGGTGATGCTTGATCGAATGTTCCGCATACCCCGCCCGATTGGGTTGCCGAACAGGTATCTAATAGGTTACCCAAGGAACTGTAGTCGGGTGTAGCCTGAGGTCGCCCGTTGCATTGAGCTTCGGGAAGTGAGCCCGCAGACCCGTCCGGACGGACGTGGCGCTCGGGCTTCGCGCTCTCTTTTGGGCCGGTCGGCTCACACGTCGTGGACGAGGTGCACTACGGGTTCGACGCGGCTGCGCCACTCCCCGCCCCGCGCCCAGCACCACGCCACCGCATCGGGCACGGCCAGCAGCTGCTCGGCCGAAGCGCGGAGGTGGTCGTAGCGCACCCTGTCCCGACACCCGGCGGCGCGGGCGAGCTCGATGAGCCGCTGTCCGTCCCACTGCACCAGTGAGTCGTCCTGCTCGAGCACCAGACGGGTCTCCCCCACCGCGGTGGCCGCGTCGGCCACCACCGCACGCAGGCACTCCCCCCGCGCCTCTCGATCCGTCGGGTACCGCTTGCTCGCGTCGTAGATGACCACCTCGACACCGGAGCCCACGAACGCCGCCACGATCTCCCGGCGCCGGATGTCGCGTTCGGTCTTCATGTGCAGCCGCCGCTGCCCCGGCAGCACCAGCTCACCTGATCTGCGTTTTGTCGCTCAATACTCTGCACTGTGCCGGATACGGCCCCGTCCTCGGGAATCGCTGCGGGCAGGGCTCATGCCGAGCGGGCGGTTATGCCGAGTGGTCACCTGACGGCCGGTGTTGTTGCTGGTCAGGAGAGGTCCTTCAGTCCAGCTGCTCGGCATAACCGGGCGCCTCGACCGATGCTTCTTGGGTTCGCTTTCGTCGATTCCCAGGAGGCAGTGATGGTCAGTAAGGTGCGAGTGGCGGCGGTGGCCGGGTCCCAGGAGCCGGATGGCGCGCTGGGAAGGGTGCTTGCGGGGTATCGCAGATACTTGCGCTTCGAGCGTGGGGTGTGCGAAGCGACGGCGGACTGCTACGAGCCAAGAGCGCGACGGTTCCTCTCCCGCGGGGAGAAGCTTGAGGGCCTCGGGTTGGATGAGCTGACGGCCGCTGACGTGTCCGGTTTCCTTGCGCACGAGTGTCCGCTGCGCGGCGCCGGGGAAGCGAGGCTGTTGGTCGTCGTGGTGCGCTCGGTACTGCGCTACCTGCACGAGGCTGGGTTGATCGCCAGCCCACTGGAGTGGGCGGTGCCAGCCGTGGCCGCGATCGGGGATCGGTCGTTGCCACGCGCTCTTGAGCCCAAGGTGGTCGCTGCGCTGCTGTCCAGCTGCGATCGTACGCGGACGGTCGGCCTGCGGGACTACGCCATCTTGCTGTTACTGGCCAGGCTGGGTCTGCGCGCGAGCGAGGTCGGCCGGATCTGCCTTGACGATGTCAACTGGCGTTCCGGCGAATCGGTCGTCCCGGTGCGCGTCTCGTACCGGACAGTGAGGACACTCTTGCTACGTCACTGCGACACACCTGCTACCCAGATGCGACACACAAGAGACTATTAGGCCCAGTTCGGCTCCCGCGGACGTATGGTGAGCCCCGCCCGCGATCTGAGGTGGGGCCACCTCAACCTCTTCGCGCGATTTACGCCAGTGCGATCTACTCTGCGCCCGAATGACGTTGAAGTGAAGAGCCGGTTAGAGTCGCATGCGAGCCTATGGCCGAGCATTGCTTCCCGATATGACTGCAACCGGCACGGGGCCAGCTCTGCGGTCGGCGAGCAGTCCCGCCAGCGCCAGAGCACCGGTGATCTCAGCGGCGATGCCCGCCGCGCCGAGCATGGCTAAGGCGTTCTCGGTAAGGCTATCGCGCACGGCCACCATGTGGTCCACGTCGGTTCGGCTGCACGCGTAGGCCAGTTCGCCCGGCACCTGCGCGCGGACGCCGTCACAGACCGTCGCGACCCGACCGAGGGGCACTCGACGCCCTGCCCGCAAAGACAGGGCGAACCTGCTGGCACCGGCGGGTTCCACGCCGACGACTCGGACGCCACTGCGGCGCGTCGCGAGGCAGGTGCCGGCCAGCAGCCCTCCCCCGCCGACCGGCACGTAGATGTCGGTGACCCCAGGAACCTGCTCGAGGATTTCAAGGGCGACTGTGCCCTGACCGACTATGACGTCAGGGTCGTCGTGGGACGACACGTAGCGCGCCCCGGTAAGACGCGCGAAGGCGCGGGCATCGCTGTCCCTACGGGAATTCCCTCCATCGCAGAGCACGATGGCGCCGCCTGCCTCCCGGATTAGGGAGCGTTTGTGCGGGGCAGAGGAGTGACTCATGTAGACGGTGGCGTTTGCGTCCCCGAGCGACGCAGCCCGGGCAAGTGCGATGCCGTGGTTACCGGAGGAACCAGTGACGACGCTGGATCCGGGCGTTGATGACAGAGCCGACAAGGCGCCGCGAATCTTGAAGGATCCGCCGACCTGCTCGGATTCGCATTTGACCAGCACGTCAGGGCCAGCAAGGAGCCGGACCGGTGTCATCTTGACATCGCCGCGCAGGGTCGACGCCGCCGCCCACACTTCCGAGGAGCCCGGCGTCATTAGCACGCCAGGTGCGCCACGGACCGGATCGCTGGCGGGTGCTGCAGCGCGCCTGCCAGCGGCCTCACGCACGATCTTGCCCGAAAAGGCGGTCCATGCGGGCGGCGTATGCCCGCTCAATGCAGCGCGCACCACCTTCGACTGTCGGCGCGTCGAGGAAGTCGCGCACTGTGATACGCACCGCGTATCGACGGCCTAGCCGCGCGACCACGCGTGTGGCCAGCAGGGAGTGTCCGCCCAGCTCGAAGAAGTTGTCGTGGACGCCCACTCGTTCGACGCCCAGCACTTCTGACCAGATGTCCGCAACCCGCTGCTCATTGCTGCTTCTAGGGGCGACATACAGGGTCTCCGCCATACGGTCCGACCAGGCTGGCAGTTGCGAAAGGCCTTGCCGATCTATTTTTCCGCTGATCGTAACGGGGAGCTCGGCGAGGACGGCCACCGAGGCCGGGACCATGAATTCGGGCAGCAAGAGGCCCAGGTGCCGGCGCAGCGCGCCGGACGTCGGCGACCGTCCCGTCCCCACCTCGCGCTCTACATAAGCGAGGAGGCGCACGTCGGGCGGCTCGGAGACGACGACGGCTGCCTTTGCGACGTCGGGGTGGCCTTCCAATGCCCGCTCAATCTCTGCTGGCTCCACCCGGTTACCGCGGATTTTCGCCTGTCGGTCTGCCCGGCCCCGGAGCTCAAGCGCCCCGCTGGCGGAACGGCGGGCGCGGTCACCGGCGCGGTACATCCTGCAACCGGGGGGGCCGAAGGGGTCAGGCAAGAACACGCTCGCTGTGAGCGCGGGCCGGTCCTGGTAGCCACGGGCCAGTCCCGCCCCGGCGATGTACACATCCCCCACGACCCCTGGCGGCACCGGGTGAAATTCGGTATCCAAAATGTGCACTCGCGTGTTCGCGATCGGTAGACCGACGACATCGCTGACGGCCTCCTGCCCGCGGGACTCAGCCACCGTGGTGGTCATGGCGCATTCCGTCGGCCCGTACTGGTTCAGGAGCCTCGGCGCGTTGTCCGGCGACCACTGCCCAGCGAGCCGCGCGCTCTCGCCGCTGGTGGCCACCAGCCGTAGCGTTGGGGCGGCGGGGTCGGACAGCAGCTTGAACTCGCGGATCATGGACGGCACCGCGCTCAGCACCGCGGTGATCCCATGTTCCCGTATCGCTTCCCGGACGGTCTCTGGGGTCTTTGGGGCGTCGGGCTCAAGGAAGACGACGGTAGCTCCGTGGACTAGCGGCCCGAGGATGTCGCGTAGTGACGCGTCGTAGGCAGGCGAGGCGAGCTGCAGCACACGGTCGCCTAGGCGCAGGCCGTAATCGCCGACGGCATGGACGAGGTAATTGGCCAAACCGGCGTGCGTTCCGACGACGCCCTTTGGCTCCCCGGTGGAGCCGGACGTGTAGATGAGGTATGCCGCGCTATCCGGCGAAGGCTCGGCTCGCAGACTCCAGAGGCGCCCGTCGGCAGCGGAGGCGGGGGGCATGCTGTGAGGGTCGGCTGTTTTGTCCAGGAAGACGAAAGTGCCCGACGATCCGCGCGCCGCCGGCGGGGGCGCGCTCGACTCGGTCACGACGACGCACGGGCCGATCCGCGAGAGGAGGTCCTGCACTCGCTCGGTGGGCTGATCGGGATCGAGTGGAACGTACACGCGCCAGCCATGAGGATTCCCAGCATGCCGACGACAAGGTCGGGGCCGCGCCGGACATGTAGAACGACACGATCCTCGGCGTTAACTCCTAGCGCGTTGAGCAGCCGAGCGAGGCGGTCGGCGCGCTGCTGGAGCTCATCGTAGGTAAGCCGCCTGTCTCCGCCGATCACGGCTACCGCGCCGGGAGCCTGCTCGGCGGCGGCCTGGACCAGACGATGCGCCGGCAGCCAGCGACCGGACGGGGAAGATGCAGTGTTGTTCCAGTCGGCGATCCGCTGCAGGTCCTGGGCGCCGGCCAGTTCGATTCCTGACACCCGCCGGTCGGAGTCGTCGGCGACGGACTCCAACAGACGGACGAAGGAGTCGGCCCAGGTGCGGACCGTGCCAGCGCTGAAAAGCTCCTTCGCGTACACAAACCGCAGGTTAAGGCCCTGCGGGGCTGGTTCGACGTATAAAGTCAAGTCGAATCGCGATGTCGGCTCAGGAAACCGGAGTTCTTCAACTGTCAGGTCCGACAGCGCCCAGCGCTGCGCGGGGCCGTTCTGCATGACGAACATCACCTGGAACACAGGATGGACGGATGTCCCGCGCCGCGGGGCCAGGTGCTCGACAACGCGGTCGAAGGGGATGTCCTGATGATCCAGGCCCGCCACGGTCGTCTCGCGGAGCCGTGTGAGCACCTGAGCGAAAGATGCGTCCGGGTCGATGACCGACCGCAGGGCGACCGTCTGCGCGAAGAAGCCAACCAAGTCCTCGACGTCCGGGTGCGTCCGGCCAGCCACCGGTGAGCCCGTCACCACGTCAAGTCGCCCGGCAAAGCGAGCGAGTAGGACATGGAATGACGCCAGCAGAACCATGAACAGCGTCGCGTCGTTCTGTCGGCCGAGGGCGCGCAACGACCTGGCTAGTCGCCCGTCGACGTGGGCCTCGATGACGGCGCCCACGGACGAGCTCACCCCAGTTCTCGGCCAGTCGGCGGGAAGTTCAAGCGGCGTGCTACCGGCCAGGTGCCCGCGCCAGAAGCGGAGCCCGTCGGCGAGACGGCCCTCGGTCAGCTTCTCGTCTTGCCAACGCGCGAAGTCGGCGTACTGCACCAGGAGCGGTGGCAACCGCGGCGGGCGTCCTGCAGCTGCCGCCGCGTAAGCGCCAGATAGCTCGCGAGCCAGAACTGTGACCGACCAGGCGTCCGCGGCGATGTGGTGCAGCGTCAGCAGAAGGATGTGCTCATCCGCAGCAATGCGAATCAGGTGACAACGAAGCAGCGGCGAACGGGCCAGGTCGAAGGCTCGCCGGCCCTGCTCGGCGGCCATCTCGCGAGCGTGACTGAAAGCCTCCCCGCGGCTCAAGGAACTCAGATCTGCGAGGGACAGGGGCGGCAGCCGGACGTCATCGTCGATCATCTGCTGCGGAGCACCGTCCACAGCAACGATGCGCGTACGGAGCGCCTCGTGCCTCTCGACGATGCTGTTGACAGCGATCAGGAGGGCATCCTCGCTGAGCCGACCAGTCAAGCGCAGGGCGAAGGGCAGCACGTGCAGGGGGTCCCCAGGCGAGGCCTGTTCCATATACCAGAGCCGGGCCTGCCCGGATGACGCTGGCAGCGGATCCCCACGGTTCACGCGATTGATGGGGTCCGAGGCCGCCGGTGCCGACTCGCAAGCGCGGGCGGTGCCTCTCACCGTCGCATCCGCGAACATCTGTACGAGGGACAGGCCGGTGCCAAGGCGGCCCCGCAGCCGTGCCGCGGCTCGCATAGCCAGGAGCGAATCTCCGCCGAGTGCGAAAAAGTCATCGGGCGGTCCTAGCGGGCCGGTCTCGAGCAGCTCGGCGAACACCTCCGCCACTGCCTGCTCCGCGGCCGATCCTGGAGCCTCGGCTGTCACCCGCACTCGTGGGGCCGGCGCCGGCAGGGCCGTCCGGTCGACTTTGCCGTTCGGTGACAGAGGCAGGACCTGCAGGATCACTACCTCGGGGACCATATACGCCGACAGGCGCGCCTCGACGGCCGCCCGCAGGTCCTTCGGGCTTATCTCGGCAGCCTTGCGCGGCACGACGTAAGCGACGAGCCTCTTCCCGCCGCCGATCGCGTCGTCCCGGGCAACGACAAAGGCCTCCGCCACTCCTGGCTGGCAGGCGAGCACTGCGGTGACCTCATCCGGCTCTATCCGGAATCCGCGGATCTTGACCTGGTCGTCGGACCGGCCAATGAACTCGATGGCCGCGTCGGGTCGCTGGGTCACCACGTCGCCTGTCCGGTACATCCTAGATCCGGGAGAACCTTTCGGATCGGGGACGAAGCTTTCCGCTGTGAGGCCCGGCTGATTGAGGTACCCCCGAGCGAGACCCCCGCCAGCGATGTACAACTCCCCTGCTGCGCCGTCCGACACGGACATGTAGCCCGGACCGAGCACCCGTGTGCCCTTGTCCGACATCGCTGTTCCGATGGGGACCGTCTTGTCGCCGGGATGGTCGCGCGCAACGAGATGGTACGTCGCGAACGTGGTGCACTCAGTCGGGCCGTACACGTGCACGAGATCGGTGCCGGACAGCGCCTCACGAGCGCGGCGCATGGCAGGCGTGGAGGCCGCCTCGCCGCCGGTCCATACGGCCTTCATTTCCCGGAGGAGGTCCAGGTGGTCGGCGCAGAGCAAGTTAAATAGGGCCGTCGTGAAGAAGCCCGCGGTCACTTGCTTGTCGCGAATGGTCCTTCCGAGGTCACGCGGCTCCAAGCGCCCGGGCGGCGCGAGGACCACAGTGCCGCCGGACAGCAGCGGAACCCAGAGCTCCATGGTCGAGGCATCGAAGTTGTGCGGCGAGTGGCCCAGGACCCGCTCGTAGCGATAACTACGCCATACGGGGTCGAGGGCGAGCCCTTGGACGTTCCGATGAGTGATGACCACGCCTTTCGGACGTCCGGTCGATCCGGAAGTGAACATGACATAGCAACCTTGGTCCGCGCCCCTGAACGAGGGTTGCCTATCTGTCGGCTGGTCGGGGGCAGACATCGCCTCCGCGAACATGAGGACCTCCCCGGCGTAATCCGCGGCCGCACGCCCTGCGGTCCCTTCGTCCACGAGCAGCAAGCAGGCCTGCGTGTCTGTCAACAACCCGCTTGTCCTAGAAGGAGGATCCTCCGACGACAAGGGAACGTAGGCGCCCCCGGCTTTCAATATGGCCAGTGTGGCAATGACCAGTTCCGCGGATCGGCCCATCATCAGTCCCACCCGGTACTCGGGACGAACTCCCTTCGAACGCAGAACAGCCGCAAGCCGGTCCGACGCCAGGTCAAGCGCGGCGTACGAGAGCTGTCCATCCTCGAAGTCGACCGCGACGCCCTCCGGCGTCCGGGCAGCCTGCGCACGGAAAAGTTCGTGTACTCCGGGCATCAATTTTTCCGCCTTCCGTCGACTCAGCCCGCGAAGGTGAGGTCTATGGCGGCGCGGAGGATCCGCAGGCCGCGTTCGAGTTCGGCCGAGGTGATCGTGAGAGCCGGCATGACCTTGACGACCTCATCTTCCCGGCCGGAAAGTTCGATGATCAGCCCGTCGTCGAAGCAGCGCCGCTGGACGGCCGCGGCTCTACTGGCGTACTTATGACCGAAGTCGATGCCCAGTACGGCGCCGACCTGCCGGGTTCTCAACGAGGGGTGGCGGTGGGGCAGATCATTCGCCTCGCGGGCCAGCGTCCAGGCCAGGCTCTCAGTCGTTGCGCGGAAGCTGTCGGCCGTCCAGAGGTCCAGGGCCGCTGAAGCTGTCACGAGGGCCAGTTGGTTTGCACGGAAAGTGCCCGTGTGCTCGCCAGGCGTCCAGTCGTCGTCGATGGCGGGGAGCAGAAGTAGCAGTGACAACGGCAGTCCGTATCCGCTGATGGACTTCGACACGGTGACGAGGTCGGGGACGATCCCGGACCGTTCAAAGCCGAAGAAGCGGCCGGTCCGGCCGCAACCAGTCTGGATCTCGTCAAGGATGAGTAGTACCCCATGGCGAGCCGTGACATCCCTGAGCGCGCTCAGCCAGGCGGCAGACGCCGGGTACACGCCGCCCTCCATTTGCACGGATTCGACGATCACGGCTGCCGGCGGCTGGGCTCCCGCTGACGGGTCAGTCAACATCCGCTCGAGCAGGCCGACGGAGTCGAAGGCGCCGTGTGGTCCGTATTCGTAAGGCAGAAAGGTCGTCGTGCCGGTCGTCGCTGCGCTGCCGAACTCCGACGCTGCCCTTCCGCTGACCTCGAGCGCGCCGCGAGACATGCCGTGGAATCCGCCCATGAACGAGACGATCCCGTCCCTGCCAGTGTGCTTCCGCGCGATCTTGAGGGCCGCCTCTACGGCGTCGGCGCCCGTGGGGCCGCAGAACTGTGTCCGATGGGTGAGGCCTCGGGGCGAAAGTATAACGCGCTGAAAGCGCTCGAGGAAGTCACGCTTGGCGGCGGTGTACATGTCCAGCCCGTGTGTGATTCCGTCTTCGGACAGGTACCGCAGCAACCTGGATTTGATGTAGTCGTTATTGTGTCCGTAGTTCAGCGCGCCCGCACCGCAAAAGAAATCGAGGAAGTTTCGGCCGTCCTCATCCCGCATGGTTGAGTCCTTGGCCGTGACGAAGACGGTCGGGAACGTGCGGCAGTACAGCCGCACGTTGGACTCCAACCGCTCGGTCGCCTCCGTATCGGCTAGTGACCCTTCGCCGCTTACGACGGGCGATCTGCTGTAGCTGTGGTCGATAGTCAAGTGCATCATCCGTTCCATGTGGAAGTGTCGGAGTCAAGCTAAGAGCCCTCACGGGCTGTGATGACGGATAGCGGAGCTGCTGGTAGCGAGGACAGCTAGGACGAACATGGAGATAGAAAGGACCGCGGCCGCTTCTCGGGCAGAGGCGTGTTCCAGGAGGAGCCCGGCAAGCAGAGAACCGAGCGGCAACGCGCCGTAAGTCGCGAGCTTGGACGCAGCGATGACCCGCGCCTGCAGTTCCTCGGGCGTGGAGGCCGTGCGCTCCGAGACCACGCACACGTTCCATATCGGCCCAACGAAGCCCACGAGCGCGAACACCAGGGCGTAGAGGAGCGGATCGGTCAGGACGACAAACAACGGCAGGAGCAGCGCCCAGGCCCAATGGGCGCCGAGGATGACGGCCTTCGTGGAGAGTCTTCGGCTTAACCACGGCGCAGATACCGCACCTAGTACACCGCCGAGACCTGATCCGGCAAGGACCACGCCGATCAGGAAGGGGGACGCCCCTTGCTCGCCCGCGAGGACAATGAGGACGAGGATGAGCCCCTGGAACAAAAGATTGCTGGCCGCGATGAGAAGACTGGTTGTCCGAAAGAACGGGTGGCGCCACAGCCATCGAAGGCCCAGTAATACCTCGGAGCGTAACGACCCCCTGGTCTCCGGTTCGCGCGGCAGTTGCATGGGCCGTCGGATCAGAATCAGGGCGGTTAGCGAGGCCAGATAGCTCAGGGCGTCGGCCAGAAACGGCACGAGGCGGCCAAGGGAGAACAACGCGCCGCCCAAAGGTTGGCCAACAAGCAACGCGGCGCGGTCTCGGGCCTCCTGCTGGGCCAAGGCCTCCCGGTACTGGTCCGGGTGGACGAGGTGACGCAATGCCGCCGGTTCCGCCGCCGCCGAGAGGACGGTCAGCGCTCCTTCCACGAACGCGGCGGCGAGCAGCCAGGGGATCGAAGCTCCACCCAGCCAGATTGAGGCCGCCACGGCTGCGAGGACGAGTCCTCGCCCGACGTCAGCCGCAATCATCGCCTTGCGACGGTCCCAGCGATCGACCAACGCCCCAAACGGCAGTTGAAAGAGTAGGTACGGGAGCGTCGCGGCGAATCCGACGTATCCGGCAGCGGCCGGAGATCCCGTCAAGCCCAGCACCAGCAGCGGATATCCGATGCTCGACACCCGGGAGCCAAGCACCGACACGGCTGAGCCGATCCAGAACAGCTGGAAGTCGCGATTGCGGCGCAGGGGCGACGACGGGGTCCGGCCCAAGGCTCGCTCTCGCGGACCGGCCACGCTGTCCCCGGGTGGCTGGTCCGCGCTCACCGGCGACCTAGGATCTCGGCGAGCTCCCCAACTTGCGGCGGCTGCAGGACACTAAAGTGATCGCCGGGGACCCTCACAACCTCGAACGGCCCATCGGCAATCTCCCGCCAGCGGTCGACGTAGTCGCTGAGCCGTCTGCCGGCGATGACCTCGTGCCGCTCCCGCGCCACTTCGTCGCCTACGACGAGCCGTACTCCTCCCGGCAGTGGTTCGAAGCGATAGGACATTTGGGCCAGGGCCATGTCCCGCCACACCGCCACACGCTGGCGCCAGCCTTCGTCGACCGCAGCAGCGTCGATCCGTACGCCGCGGTCATCGTCTACGACAGTCCGCATAATGCGGGCGAGCTCGTCCCGAGCCGCCTCGGCTTGATTCGGCGGAACCTCGGCGGCGATCGCGGCGAACAATTCCTCGCAACGGTCGAACAGGGCGAGCTCTTCACGAAAGGTCTCGGCCATCCACAAGTCGCTGACAGGATCAAGCAACCAGAAGTCGACGTGCTCCCCCGACGCGCGGAGGCGCTTCACGAGGTCCCACGCGACGGCCGATCCGCCGCACCATCCGAGAAGCCGGTATGGACCGTTCGGGAAGGCGTTGGTGATCTCCTTAAGATAAAGGTCCACCATGTCGGACATTGAGTCCAGCGGCATGTGCAGACCGTTAAGCCCCGGCCATTCAAACGCAGCAATCGGTTGCCGGTCGCCAACGGCTTGAGAGAGGGGCTCGTACCAGTGACCGCTGCCGCCCCCTGGGTGGACGCAGAATAATGGGGGTTCATCACCGGTCCTGCGGTACCAAATCGCGGCTCGTTGCCGACTAACGGCAACCGGATCGACCTTGGCTTGGGCGGCCACCGCGGCGACGGAGCGGTGGAGCACAAGATCGCGCAGGGTCAGGTCCAGGTGATGGTCGCGGCGAAGGACGGCAATCACCCGCAAGGCGAGAAGCGAATGGCCTCCTAGGTCGAAGAAGTCATCATGCGCCCCGACACGGTCGATGCCTAGGACGTCGGCCCAAGTCGCCGCAATCGTCGCTTCCACAGCGTTACGGGGCGCCACGAACGGGTCGCGGGAGCTGCGGACAGCCTCCGGCGCCGGTAGGGCTGCTCGGTCGACCTTTCCGTTGGGCGTCAGCGGGAGATCGGACAGCTCGACCCACCATGTCGGGACCATGTATCCGGGGAGACGGGACGCAACATGCGCCCGAATGGTCTCGGGACCCGGGAATCCGTCGGGTCCAGGCAGGATGTAACCCACGAGGCCTCGATCGGCGGCTTCGCCGTGGACTCCGACGACGGCGGTGCGGACGCCTGGGGCGTCGGCGAGGACCGCCTCGACTTCGGCGAGCTCCACCCGAAATCCCCGTACCTTGACCTGGTGGTCAAGCCGGCCGTGGATCTGCAGCGTCAGGTGCTCACGCCGGGCGGAGTCGCCGGTTCTGTACATGCGGGCGCCGGGAGTGGCCGCGAACGGATCCGGGAGGAAGCGCTCCGCTGTGAGGGCCGGGCGGTTGAGGTACCCGCGTGCCAGGCCAAGGCCGCTGATGTAGATCTCGCCGAGCGCTCCGTCCTGCACGGGCCGTAGGTCGCGGTCGAGCAGGTGAAGCGCGTTGTTGGCCAACGGCTGCCAGTCGCCGGACGCCTGGCCGATGGCTCGGCGGGCTGACCACACGGTCGTCTCAGTCGGGCCGTAGAGATCCCAGACCGTCGCTCCCCTGCTGATGAGCGCCGCGCCCAGCTGTGTCGGTAGGTGTTCGCCGCCGCAGAGGACGGTGAAGTCCTCGTCCGGCAGCCAGCCCGTGTCGAGAAGCGCCTGCCAGGTGACCGGCGTCGCTTGCATCAGGCTGACACCGGTGCGGCGCATCGTGGCGGACAGCGCCGACGGGTCGGCGGCCTCGCGGTCGTCGGCGAGGACGAGGGTGGCGCCGGCCGCCAGTGGTCCAAATACCTCCAGCACCGAGATGTCGAAGGCGACCGTGGTGACGGACAAGAACACGTCCTCAACGGCGACTTGCGGCGACGAGGTCATGTCGTGAATCAGGTTCTCGAAGCTATCTCTGGTGACGGCAACACCCTTCGGCGTGCCCGTCGAGCCGGAAGTGTAGATGACGTAGGCCAGGCATTCGCCGTCCGCCGTGCCCAGACGGTCCGCTGACGGATCCGTGGACCTGTTGGAGTCCTCCTCCTCCATGGTGATCGTCTGCGCGTCCGTGGCGGGCAGACGATCCCTGAGCGCAGGCTCGACCAAGAGGAGCGCCGCTCCAGAATCGCTCAGGACGTGCGCGAGCCGTTCCCTCGGGTGCGCAGCGTCAAGTGGAACAAAGGCGGCGCCTGATTTCAGGATACCCAGCAGCGCGACCACCAGATTCACGCTGCGCGGAAGCATCACCGCCACCAGCGTGTCGGAACGGGCGCCGAGCCGACGCAGGCGACGCGCGAGCCGGTCGGCACGGTCATTGAGCTCGAAATAGGTCAAGCTATCCTCGCCGCAGATAACTGCCGTGGCGCCAGGGGGCGCGACGGCGACGCGATCACAGACGCCCGCCGCCGGAGGCGCGGCGGCGGTGGCGTTCCACCGGGCGAGGTCCCGTTGGTGATCGGCGGGCAGGAACGACATGAAGGAATCCTGCCCCGGGTCATCCGCCATCGCGTCCAACACCGCGCGGTGCAGATCACCGAGGTCTTTCGTGCGGGTCTTGTTGGCCTGGCCGGCGTACGCGGTGATCAGGAAGGAGCCCGGCTCCGTGGTCACGTGCAACGCCGCCTCGTTAGGGCTCACGTCGATGGCCTGCGAGCGGTCGAGCGTGCTGTCGTCCACCTCTCCGAAGTCGAGGTAATTGAAGATGACGTCGGGAAGCGGATTCTGGTCGCCCCAAAGCCGCTTCATCATCGGCATCGGAAAACGCCGGAACGGCAGGAGCGCGACCTCCTCCTGGAAAACGGCACGTACGAGATCAGTCCAGCTCGCCGCCGCGAGGTCCACGGCGAAGGGCACGGTGTTAAGAAACATTCCCCGGACGTCGTCGCCGCCCTGCACCTCCAAGCGCCCGTTGCACACCAGTCCGCTACGGAAACGCCGCTGGCCCGTGGCCTCGCCGAGCGCGACCAGATGAGCGGTCAATAGGACGCTCTTCAGGGGGACTCCCGCGTTCTCGGCCAGCGCGCGCAAGGCCGGGAGGAGATCCCCGAAGGGCACGCTCACATCGTGGTAGGAGGTGCTGTCCCTGTCACCCCAGTGCGCCGGAAGGATCAGCGGCTCGGCCCCCGCCAGTCGGCCGGCCCAGAAATCCCGCTGCTCCGCCGACTCCGCCATCGAGCGCTCCAGAGCCACAAAGTCCGCGTAGCCCGTGTCCATGTCCATGTCCCCCCCGGGTCTGACGGGGTCGCGGCCGTGCGCCAGTGAGCGGTATTCTGCGAACAGATCGCCAACCAACGAGTGATAACTCCAGCCATCCAGAATCGCATGGCATTCTGTGATCGACAGCCAAAAGTCCGTAGCGCCAGTCTGGTGCACCTCCAGGCGGAACAGAGGCGCCTGAGTAATGTCCAGTGGCTCGGCGCGGCGCTGGGCGATGAACTCCTCCACGGCCGCTCTCTGATCCCCTGCCGAGAACGCCCGGAGGTCGTGAAAAGAAATCCGGGCGGTCGCCTGCGACCACACCAGCTGCAGCGGCTCCGGATGGCTGTCCAGGTCGAATGTGGTGCGCAGCGCAGCGTGGCGCCGCACCAACAGCTCCAAGGCGGCTGACAGAGCGCTCGCCTTGAATGGAGTGTCGTCACAGATTTTCAGACTTGTGACGTTGTGGTACCTGCTAACTTCACTGTCGGTGAGCATCTCGTAGATCATCCCTGCCTGCACGAGGGACATCGGGTAGGCGTCGTCGAGGCCTTCGGGCAGGACGGCCCGAACCTCAGCAGTGATTAGCTCGAAAGGGCCGACTGGGCGGAAGGAGGCGGACGGCGCTGCGGACCGCGCGACCTCGGCAAGTTCCGCGACGGTCTGATGCATAAAAACGTCCGCTACCGACACAGCGAATCCGGCCGACGACAGCCGGCCCGCCAGCCGAACCGCCTTAATGGAGTTCCCGCCGAGGGCGAAGAAGTTGTCGTGCACGCCGACCCGGTCAATACCGAGCGTCTGGGCCCACGTCTCGGCGACCGCCTGCTCCATACCGTCTCGCGGTCCTATGAAGGCCCGGCTGAGTCGCGGGCGGGCCCCGTCGGGCCCGGGCAACGCGCCGCGGTCGACCTTGCCGCTACTCGTGAGCGGCAGACGGGACATCTGCGTCCACCACTCGGGCAGCATGTAAGGCGGCAAGTGACCCGAAAGATGTCTGCGCAGGTCGGCTACGTCCAGCGGCGTCTCGCCATGGGCAACGACGCAGGCGTGCAATGCCGTGTCGACGCCTGATCCGTGGACGTTCACCGCCGCCGCCTGAACGTCAGGATGGGCCGCAAGAGCGATCTCAACCTCCCCGACTTCGATCCGATAACCCCGGACCTTCACCTGCTGGTCCATCCTGCCGAGGTATTCGTGATCGCCGGTTGCCGTGCGCTGTGCCACATCGCCCGAGCGGTAGAGGCGTCCTCCCGGCTCGGCCGAGAACGGATCGGGGACGAAGCGCTCCGCTGTCAGCGCGGGTCGGCCAATGTAACCCCGGGCGACGCCCAAACCGCCGACGAACACCTCGCCTGGTACCCCGATCGGAACCGGCTGGCCATGGAGGTCGAACAGCCGCAGGTCGAGGTCGGTAAGGGGCGAGCCGATGGGTGAACGGAGCGCTTGCGTGTCCCCGTGCAGTATCTCCCGATGGGTGACGTGAACGGTAGTCTCCGTTATCCCGTACATGTTCACGAATTGCGGGCACGCTTCGCCTAAGCGCTCGAACCAGGGCGCAAGCGCGGTAGGATTAAGCGCTTCGCCTCCGAAGATCACCGTGCGCAGGGAGGACGTCTCGTTACGGCCGGCCCCGCCGGCCACGGCGTCGGTCAGTAGAGAAAACGCCGAGGGGGTCTGACTGAGGCGGGTCACACGGTGCTTTTGGATCGTCGCCAGCAGTCCCTCGGGCGCGCGGGCGGTGGCGGTGTCGACAATGACCGAGGCTGCGCCGCTGAGTAGAGCCGCCCAGGTCTCTGACACGGACCAGTCGAACGCGTACGAGTGAGTGCAGGTCCAGACATCCTCGGGCTCGAAGCGGTAGATCTCGGACATCCTGTCGACCAACCGCACCACGTTAAGATGAGTGACCGCTACGCCTTTCGGTCGTCCGGTCGAGCCGGATGTAAAGATGACGTACGCGAGGGAGTCAGGCTGTCCGTGGCCCTCTATACGGTCGTTTGGGAAACCGTCCGCCTGTGCGATTCCGACCAGACTGCGGCCCTCGCCTGCCAGACGGGAGTGCCCCGCTTGGTCCGAGATAATTACCGTGGCCGCCGTGTCGTGCAGCTGATCGATCAGTCGCCGGTCGGGGTGCTGGGCGTCAAGCGGCACGTAAGCTCCGCCAGCCTTCAGGATCCCGAGGAAAGCGACGACGACGTCGAAGCCTCGCGGCAGCATCACCGCAACCCTTACCTCCGGCCCGACGCCTAGCCCTTTCAAGTAGCGGGCGACTCGATTGGACCGCCGGTCCAGCTCGCTGTAGGACATCGAAGCGTCGCCGTGGATCAGCGCAACGGACTCTGGATGACGCGCGACGATCTCCGCGAAGCAATCATCAATGGTCTGCTGGGGCTCCTTCGGCTGCGGGCGCCGGACCGTCAGAGAGGCCCGGTCCTCCTCTGTCATGAGGTCGTAGCGGTCGACCGGTGCATCCTCGGCTGCCGCGATCTCGCCCAGAAGCTGAAGGAACCGTGCCACCAGTCGATCGATCGTTTTCTCGTCGAACAGGGCCACTGCGTACTGCGCGTGCAGCTCATAGGAGCCGTTCGCACACTGCCGGATGGTCCAGGTGAGATCGAACTTAGCCGTGCGATTCTCAACGCTCACGAGTTCACCCGCAGCCCCCCCAAGCCGAATTTCGCCAGCGTCGGGTCCGGAGCTCTCCAAGGCGAACATTATCTGGAACAGCGGATTGCGCGAGAGGCTACGCTCCGGCGCAAGTTGGTCGACCAGGTACTCGAAGGGCAGGTCTTGGTGGCTGAACGCGCCTAGGACTGACTCCCGGACGCGTGCCAGATACGTACTGAAACGTGGGCTGTCGGCGAGCTTCCCGCGCACGACGACCGTGTTGACGAAAAAGCCAATCATGCTTTCGGTCTCGGGCCGGGTACGGCCAGCAACCGGGGTTCCGACCACTACGTCGTCAGTCCCGAGGCTTCTCGCCAGTAATACGTGGAAGGCGGCGAGGAACACCATGTAAGGCGTCGCCTTCGAACGGCGCGCTAAGGAGTCGAGCGCGCGGGACATGGCGGTGGGCAGCCCGACGGAGACGCTGGCGCCCCGTGGGTCCCAGGAAGCTGGCCGTGGATGATCAGTCGGCAGGCTCGTGGCAGTGGACCCGGCCAGCACTTCTCGCCAGTAGCCGAGGTCGGCCTCCGTCCTGGCCCCGGTCATCTCCGCTCGCTGCCGCACCGTGAAGTCGCCATACTGGGCGGGAGCATCGGGTAGGACGGGGTCTGTACCGCTGGCCAGCGCTTCGTAGGCTGCGCCCAGGTCACGCAGGAGGATGTCGGCCGACCAGCCGTCGAAGGCCACATGATGCAAGACCAGCAAGAGCATGTGGTCCCGCGGGCCCAGGCGGAGCAAGCTCGCCCGGATGGGCGACTCTGTTTCTAGGTCGAAAGGGAGGGCCAGGTCCGCTTCAGCGTGGCGTTGCGCTCGGGCTTCCGGTTCGTCGCCGTCGACCGCCTGGCCGTCAGCGCCGGAAAGGTCAACGAGACGCACTTGAACCGGTTTGGGTTCCTGAACGACCTGGGAAGCGCGACCTTCAACGGCGACGATATGCGTACGGAGCACCTCATGCCGAGCAACAACGGCGCTAACGGCGTGTTCGACGCGGTCTGCTTCGATCGGCCCGGTCAGCCGCACCGCCAGCGGCAGTGCGTACTCGCTCGACTCCGGACGGAGCCTGCTCAGAAACCACAGCCGTTCCTGCGAGAACGACAGCGGCAGGACGGTTGGGCGGGTCCTCGGCGTGACAGCGGGCCGGGCGCGACCCGCCGACTCCCCCTTCAGTCTGCGCTTGAGCAGCAGCGCTCGCTGCGCTTCCACGTCACGCTCGCGGTCCCGGTTCACAGAGCCTCCTCGTTCGACTGCAGACTTGCGGCGATTTCGTCAGGCGACATCTCGGCTAGCTGAGTGGCGATCGCGTCGTGCACAGCCATCGCGTAGCGGGAGACTGTCGGCGCGTCAAATAGGATTCGGAGGCTTAGCTCGACGTCGAACGCAGCGTTGCTGCGCGCCAGTAGGCGAGTAGCCAGTAAGGAATGGCCGCCGAGGTCGAAGAAGTCGTCATGCACCCCCACCTTCTCCAGCGCGAGGACGTCGGCCCAGATTCCGGCAATGACCTCCTCGGTCTCGTTGGCCGGGGCAACGTAGGCCCCGCTTAGCCTCGGGCGGTTGCCCTCGGGGGCCGGAAGCGCCCGCCGGTCAACCTTCCCGCTGCTGTTCAACGGCAGAGCAGGCACCTCGATCCACCAGGAGGGCACCATGCAGTCTGGGAGTTTCGCGGACACAAAGGACCGCAACTCCTCGACCGGCGGCGGGTCTGTGCCTGCGACCAAGTACGCGGCCAATCCGCGCTGTGCTCCTTCGCCGTAGGCGGTGACGGCGACGGCCCGCACACCCGGATGCCTCCCGACTGCGGCCTCTACCTCGCCCAGCTCGATCCGAAACCCGCGGACCTTGACTTGCCTATCCAGGCGTCCGAGGAAGGCCAGCGCGCCGTTCGACTGTCTGCGGACCAGGTCGCCAGACCGGTAAAGGCGAGTCCCCGGAGTCGCAGCGAACAGGTTGGGGATGAAGCGCTCCGCCGTCAGTCCCGGCCGATTGAGATAGCCCGTCCCTGTGCGCTGGCCGCCGATCAACAGCTCGCCTGGGACGCCGACCGGAACCAGGTTGAGTCGCTCGTCGACGACGTAGGCCTCCGTCCCAGGAACGGGAACCCCGATCGGGACCGATGATCCCTGGCTGTCCCGTTCATGCGATGCGGACTGCACCGTGTAGAGCGTGCAGGTGACCGTCGTCTCTGTGGGGCCATAGTTGCACAGGAAGGTGCCGGGGGCCCCGGATCTTTGCCACAGCCTGACGTCGTCCCAGGTGACGACATCGCTCCCCACGTTCATGATCTTGAGATTGGCTAGCCGCTCATCGCCCTGTCGCACATCTTGCATGACCTCTCGGTAATGCGCCGGCGTGATCTCGACCGTGGTGACCCGATGACGGTAGATGTTGTCCAGCAGTTGCGTCGCGCTCCACGCCGCCGCATCACCGAAAACGACGGTCGCTCCGGCGCCCAGCGTCGCGCCGATCTGATCCATCGCGGGGTCGAAGGTGAGGGCGGAGAGAAGGAGCACTCGGTCATGGGGACCTATCTCGTATGGTCCCGAGATCACCTCGCAATGGTGGGCGTACGCAAGGTGACTGATAGCCACGCCTTTCGGCCTGCCCGTCGATCCCGAGGTGAAGATGACATACGCGCTTTGCGCGGCCGCCACAACCCCGACGGCCGGCGGCAGCGGCTTCCCGTCGCGGAGGTCGAGGGCGTCGAGCTGGAGGACGACGGCGTCCGTCGAGGGCAGGCGGTCGCGGGACGAGCAGTCGGTGACCACGACAGTCGCGCCAGTGTCCTCAAGGATCTCCGCTATCCGCTCGACGGGGTGCTGCAAGTCGAGCGGGACGTAAGTACCGCCCGCCTTCAAGACGCCGAGAAGGGCAACGACGACGTCCGGCCCGCGCCGCATGGCAACCGCCACGAGCCTGCTTGGGCCCACTCCATGCTCGCGGAGCAGATGCGCGAAGGCATTCGCGCGCCGGTCGAGGGCGCCATACGTGATGGTGTCGTCGCCGTCGACCAGCGCGGGCAGTGCGGGGTTCCGCGCTGCTTGTTCAGCGATGCGCTCATGCACGTATCCGCTGATCGGCGGGGCTGGCAGGCCGGCGGACTGGCGCAGGATGTGCTGACGCTCCTGGTCTGTCAACATCTCGAGGTTGTCGATCGCCGAGCCGGGTTGGGCGACGACCGCCTCGAGGAAATTCTCGAAGTGCCCGACCATGCGACGAATCGTGGCTGCGTTGTACAACGAATTCGCGTACTGGACCGAGACGCGGTAACGGCCGTCTGGGTCAGACAGCAGGGTCCATGCCATGTCGAACTTGGCGGTCCTGTTGTCGACTGGGATCTGCGCGGCCTGCAGGCCACCGATACGCAGGTCCCGTGCGTGCGACTCGTGCACCTCGAACATGACTTGGAACAGCGGATTGCGCGATAGGTCGCGATCCGGGGCCAGCGTCTCGACGACCTTCTCGAACGGCGTGTCCTGGTGGATCAAGGCCCCGAGCACGGTCTTGCGGGCGCGTTCGAGTGCCTCTTCGAAAGTCCATCGCCCGTCGAGCTCCTCCCTGAGCACGACAGTGTTCACGAATAGTCCTACGAGGTCTTCCGTCCCTGGTTCCCCCCGGCCGGACACCGGGGTCCCAATCACGATGTCCGTCTGGCCGGAGTAGCGCCTGAGAAGGATCTGAAATACGGAGAGGAAGACCATGAACGGCGTGGCCCCGCGGCGGCGGGCGAGCTCTAGGACAGGCGTGGTCAGCGCGGACGGCAGTTCGACGCTGATGTCGCTGCCGCTGGGATCCCAGTCAGGCAACCGCGGGCGGTCCGTCGGCATCTCCAGGGCGGACGCGCCCGCCAGCCGCCCTCGCCAATAGTCGAGGCCTCTCCGGGCGGCGGTAGCCCCGACTGCGCTGCGCTGCCATGCGCAGTAGTCGCCATACGTTAAGGACAGCACTGGCAGCTCCGGCGGTAATCCCGCGGCCACCGCGCCGTAGATGAGCCCAAGGTCGCGCAGAAGCACGTCCGCCGACCATCCATCGGTGGCGACATGGTGCATGACGAGGACGAGCACGTGCCGGTCCGGGGCCTCGGGGACAAGGTAAGCCCGTATCGGCCAATCATTCTGTAGGGAAAAAGGCAACGTCGACACGGCGTCTAGGACTGTCTCGGTGGCGTTGCTAGTCAGCTCGAGATGTAGCGGCGCGGCCGGGTCCACCAATGGCACAGGGGTCCCGTCGGCAGGCCGCAATCGCGTTCGCAGCGCCTCATGGCGGGCGACGACGAGATCAAGGCTGCGACGAAGCGCCTCGAGGTCCAAGGCGCCAGTCAAGCGCACGGCCATCGGCACGACGTACTCCGCCGTGCCGGGTCGCAGCGCCTCGAGGAACCAGAGCCTCTCCTGGGCGAAGGAAACCGCGCGGCCGCCGTCCGCCGCCGGCGGAGCATCGACAAACCCTCGATCGGCCGGCGACAGCGCGGCCGCTACCGCTGCTGGGGTCGCCTCCTCGAACATCAGCCGCATAACGTCGTCGCCGGCGTTGAAACCGAGCTCGCGCAGCTTCCGCAGCACTTGCACGGCTTGGAGCGAGTTGCCGCCGATGCGGAAGAAGTCATCCGACGTCGAGATCCGCGTGACGTCCATCGCGAGGACTTCACCCCAAATGGCGGCGACCAGCGCCTGCCGGTCGTCTTCCGGAGGCACGACATCCTTCGCCGCTTCCGAGCCTGCGTCCCCCGGCTTCGGCAGCGCCGCGCGGTCGACCTTTCCGCTCGCTGTCAGAGGCAGCACCGGCAGGCGGATCCACCAGGCCGGCTGCATGTACGGAGGAAGGCGCTGCTCTAAATGCCGGGACAACAGCGCAGTGTCTGCGTCGGACGCCACGACATAGGCCACGAGGCCACGCGCGGACCCTTCCCCATGAGCTAAGACGACAGAAGCTACGACCGCAGGATGGGCCAGCAACGCCGCGCTGACTTCCTCGGGCTCAATCCTGTACCCGCGTACCTTTACCTGCTGATCGGCTCGGCCCACGAACAGCAGCACGCCGTCGGCCCGGCGAATGACAAGGTCGCCAGTTCGGTATAACCGGTCCCCGGGTCTACCCGAGTGGGGGTTCGGCAGGAACCTTTCGGCGGTCAGAGCCGGTCGGCCGACGTAGCCACGGGCCACTTGAATACCCGAGACGCACAGCTCGCCGATAGCGCCTACCGGCACTGGTGCGAGAGCCCGGTCCAGGACGAGCAGCCCGATGCCGGCGACCGGCAAGCCGATGGGCGCCGACGTGCCCGACCTGTCGTTGTCACCCGCCGTCGTCTTCCAGGACGACACGTTGACGGAGCATTCCGTGGGGCCATAGACGTTCACCACGGTTGCGCCGGTCAGCGCCCTCAGGCGCGCCGCTAGAGGCAAGGGAAGAGCCTCCCCGCCGCAGAACACCAACCGCAGTGTGGTGCACTCCGCAAACTCGGCCGGCAGGCTCCCCGCGAGGGAAGGCACCAGCTGAGCGACGGTCACGCCGTGCCGCTTCATCACCGAACAAAGAACGCCCGGGTCACGGTCGGCCCCCACGGGCGCGAGGATGACGCGGCCGCCCGCGGTCAGCGGGGCGAACATTTCCCAGCCGGCGGCGTCAAAAGACAAGGCGGTCCGGTGCAGCACGCGCTCTCCCGGGCCGAAAGCATGTTCACGGACAGCCCAAGCGACCATGTTCGCGATCCCTGCGTGCGTCACGCCCACGCCCTTTGGCTGCCCGGTCGAACCAGACGTGTGCAACACGTAAGCCAGATTGTCGGGACTGACCCGCGCCTCAAGAGGGCCGCTTGGGTACGTGTCCAGAGCACCCGGTTCGTCCAGAACGACGGCCGGGACGCCCTCGACACGGCTCCGGTGCGCCGTGTCGGCGACCACGGCTATGGCGCCCGAGCCAGTGAGGACGGCGGCGATCCTCGCCTGCGGCGACCGGATGTCCAGCGGGACGTACGCACCGCCCGCCTTCAAAATCCCTATGACCGCGACAACGGATCTCGGAGACCGCTCCATCAGGATGGCAACGCGCGATTCCGGACCGACGCCCAGCGCGCGAAGCCGGTGCGCGAGGCGATTAGCGTCGCCGTCGAGCTGTCTGTACGTGGCGTCGAGGTCATCGTGCGTCAGGGCGACAGCATCAGGCGCTCGCAGGACGGCCTCGGCGAAGGCCTCGTGTACAAGCGGTGCCCCGCTTGTCTGCCAGCCGGAGCCGCGTCGTGTTTCCTGCGGTTCGCAGGATGGGGCCGTCAGTGCTGCGCGCTCGTCCTGCGACAGGAGCGGCACCTCTCCGATCGGCCTGTCGCGGCCGCCTGGCCCGGCCACCGAGGCAAGGATTCGCACGTATCCCTCAGCCAGCCGCAGGGCCGTCGCCCGGTCGAACAGGGCGCTCGCGTAGACCAGGTCTAGCACGTAGGACCCGTCTGCGCGGGCCTGCAATGTCCAGGACAGGTCGAATTTGGCTTCCTCGTGGACGAGGTGCAGAAACTCCCCGGCGAGGTCGCCGACGTCGAAATTACTGTCGGTGGCCCCGGTGTTCTGCAACAGAAACATCACCTGAAAGAACGGGTTTTTGGCCAACTGCCGGTCCGGTGCCAGTTCCTGCACGAGCGACTCGAACGGCGTCTCTTGATGGGCGAGCGCCTCGAGGACCGTGTCCCGGACAGCATCTAGGAGCGCTTCGAATGTCGCCGAAGGATCGACGCGAGTCCGCAGCACCAAGGTGTTCACGAAGTAGCCGATGAGCTTCTCGGTCTCCGGGGCGACGCGGCCCGCGACCGACGTCCCGACCGCGATGTCTTCCGCCATGGCGTACCGGGCGAGCAGCACCTTGAGCGCGGCGAGATACACCATGAACGGCGTCGCCCGCTGCTGCCGCCCGAGGTTCTCCAGCGACCGTGCGACGCGCGCCGGCACGACTAGGGAGACTACGTCGCCCTGCGGGCTCCACACAGCCGGCCGGGCGCGGTCCGGCTGCAACTCACCCGACGCGATGCCACTCAGCCGTTCGCGCCAGTAGTCCATCTCGAACTCGAGCGCCCCGCCTTCGAAACGACTGCGCTGCCAGGCCGCGAAATCCGCATACTGCAATGCCAAGGGAGGCAGGCCGCGCTCGCCCAGCTCCGCTCCGGTACGCGCGGCGTAGGCGGCGCCTAGGTCGCTCACGAGAATTCCGGCCGACCAGTTGTCAATCACGGAATGGTGCATCACCAGCAGGAGGACGCAGGCGCCGTCGTCATCAATCAACGTCGCTCGCACCAGCGGGTCCCGAGCGAGATCGAAAGGACGACGGGCCTCGGCTCGCGCGATAGCGTGCAGGTCTCCCACCGCAGGCGTGATCTCGACGTCTTCTTCGAGGGCGTCGAGTACCTGCACGAGATCGCCCTCATGCTCCACGAGCCGGCTCCGGAGCACCTCGTGCCGGCGCATTACGTCGCTAAGAGCTCCTGCCAGAGCGGTCCGGTCCATGGTGCCTGTGAGGCGCAGGGCCAGAGGGACGACGTATTCGGCCGTTCCGGGATGCAACTGCTCCACCAGCCACAGGCTCCGTTGGCCAAGCGACGCCAGTTTCCGGCCATCGCGATCCCGGATCGCGCAAGCCGTGAGATCGGACGGAAGTACGTCCTGCGGTGCGTCCCCCACGCCGTCGAAGGCGTCCTCCATGGATTTTCGTACCAGCTTGACCAGCTGGGTGACGCCATCCGCGGCGTGCACCTGCGATGGGGACGGCCCGGCCCCGAAGGCGGCGCGGATCTCGTTGGCGATCAGTCCTGATGCGGCCTCGTCTAGGAGCGTGGGTCAGTAACACGCCAGGCCGGGTTCGCGGGGTAGACGCTGGTTGTACGAGAGCATGAGTTGTGCCTGGTGATCGTGATGATGAGCGACTGTTCGATGTCGAGGCGGTGAGCCCGGCTCCGGTGGTTGGTGGGCCGGTGGACAAGACGTTTCGGCGCTTCGATCCGGATCAGCAGTTTCTGTTGCCGCCGTCGTTAGATGAGTGGCTGCCTGCCGATCATTTGGCCCGGTTCGTGGCTGAGTTGGTGGATGAGCATCTGGATCTGTCGCGGTTTCTGGCGGTGTTCACCGAGGGTCGCGGCGGCCCGCCCTATGACCCGAGGGTGATGCTGCGGATCCTGATCTTCGGCTACTGCACCGGGGTGCGTTCCTCGCGCAAGCTGGAGGCGGCGTGCACTGATGTGGTCGCGTTCCGGTGGTTGGCCGCCGGGCAGGTGCCGGATTACCGCTCGATCGCCCGGTTCCGTAAACGGCACCTGTCCGCGCTGGGGCACGTGTTCGTGCAGGCACTGGCGTTGTGTCAGGCCGCCGGCATGGTCAAGCTGGGGCGGGTCGCCTTAGATGGCACGAAGCTGCGCGCCAACGCCTCCCGGCGCAAGGCGATGAGTTACGCGCGGATGAGTGAGAAGGAGAAGATCCTCGCCGCCGAAGTGTCGGATCTGCTGGCCGAGGCCGAGGCCATCGACCGGGACGAGGACGCGAAGTTCGGCAAGAACCGCCGCGGTGACGAGCTGCCCGAGCAGCTGCGTCGACGCGAGGACCGGCTGGCCACGATTCGCCAGGCCAAGGCCGACCTGGAGGCTGAGGCCGCCGAGCAGGCCGATGAGCGGTCGCGGGCGCGGTCAGCCGAGCGCGGCGAGGACAGCGATACCACCGAGGCCAAGGCGCAGATGGCCGCAGCGAAGGCGGAGCCGAGACCGAAGGCGCAGCGCAACTTCACCGACCCCCACTCGCGGATCATGAAAACCTCCGACGGGTCCTTCCACCAATGCTTCAACGCCCAGGCCGTCGTCGATGACGCCCATCAGGTGATCGTCGCGACCGACCTCAACAACTGCGCCGCCGACATCGGCAACTTGATCGGCATGACCGAGCAGGCGGTTGCCAACACCGGGCAGGCGCCGGAGCAGGTGCTGGCCGATGCCGGGTACTGCTCGGCCGACAACCTCAAGGCCGCCGCACAGTTCACCGACCAGCACGGCAGCGAGTTCTTCATCGCCACCGGCCGGACCGGTCACGACGACCCCGAACCGGTCGCCCCACGCGGGCCGATCCCCAAAGCTGCCACTCCCAAGCAGCGAATGGCCCGCAAACTCAAGACCAAGACCGGCCAGGCCGTCTACGCCCGCCGCAAGGTGATCGTCGAACCAGTATTCGGGCAGATGCACACCCGCCAGAACGCCAAGCACCTCCTGCTTCGGGGGCTCGAGCAGGCCAAAGGTGAATGGCTGCTGCTGGCCGCCTGCCACAACCTGCGCAAACTTCACACCAACCTCGGCGTCGAGAGCCTGGCGGGCCTGGCGGGCCTGGCGACGGCCTGACCAGCCCGACCGTCGCACGGGCACACACCGCAGACTGGCTCAGCATTCCCAATCGCGCCGCCCAACATGCCCCAGCAGCGCACGACCTCACGACCGGGCACAGACCCGCCGCGCTCAACAGCACGCTGGACGCTTACCGACCCACGCTCCTAGGCCTTCAAGCCGGCTGTCGGTAGACAGGCCTTCTCCACCGAGGGTCTGCGACAGGATCTGCAGGACCATTCGGGTGGCTGTTGAACTTGCGTCGATGTCTGGCTTAGGCATGGCTCCTACCCGGAGTGAGGATCTTCGAGACGGCCCTGGCTGGCCCGCGTCAGTTGTCCTGCTCGGCCATACGGAGCCGGAGGCTGAGCGGCCTCATGTCTGTCCAGACGGCGTCGATGTGCGCTAGGCACTCATCCCGACTGCCGTGCATTCCTTCGGACCGCCAGCCCAGCGGCAGCTCACGACCCGCTAGCCAGATTGAATACTGTTCCTCGTCGTTGAGCACCACCTGGTAGACAGCGGCGTCGTCGGCCATGAGTGAATCTCCGTCCATTGACGTTGGCGTTCGTCGTAACGTGCTTCGCCTCGGCGCACTGTGGCGGCGGAGGCGTCGGTCGCTGATTGCAGGGCGGACGGACCGAATCCCGGTAGTCAGAGCGTCATCTGACCTCACGACTGGTCGAGATTGCGGTCCCGGCTGGCCGACGAGTGAAACGGCCCGTACCGGCCACGCGCCAGCGGGGCGGGGCGCCCACACAAACACCGCCGTTTCACGACTGCGCCTGACGGCTAGACTCCCACGTTCCCCATTGCGCTGGACGAGAACGCGCACTGCCCTGGGTCCCAGATGTGCGTCGCCGACCGTCCGACGCCAGCACCCGAATCCTTAGTGGTCTCGCTCGTAAGTTCGTCGGGGGTCATGCGGCGCGTGGCTGGGCTGGGGTGGCCGTGTCGGTTTGTTGGCGTCGCTCGAGTCGTTCCAAGAAGTCTGA